>ERZ1036435.29-NODE-29-length-139847-cov-11.355650_pt1 | contig 139847 bp, 69 predicted proteins | sample MGYA00514223_ERZ1036435 | MGnify/ENA primary metagenome ERZ1036435 (study PRJEB33795, sample SAMN09464927) | human gut metagenome | host: Homo sapiens | place: USA: Stanford, California | collected 2016-08 | study: EMG produced TPA metagenomics assembly of the...
TAACCTAAAGTCAGTATAATAGAATCTGCAATTTTTTTCTAACTTGCGCTATATACACAATGATATTGATGGTATAAATCATCATTTAACCTAAAGTCAGTATAATAGAATTTGCCATTTTGTTCTAACTTGCGCTATAAACACAATGATATTGAAGGTAGTAACATATATTAGAGATTAGTCCAGGTATACTACAATCCCCAACATTAGTTGTTCTGCAACTGAGAATAGGAATTTTTATAAAATTGATCAAAATAACATTCTCTACCCATTTCTTGGAATATTAAATAGTTTGACACAGGAAGAATATTTCACAGAGTCAATTTCAATTTCAAGTAATAGTTTAGATAGTTGTTATAAATTATTATATGAACTAAGTTATCGAAAGTTAGAATACTTATGTATTGCTAATATCGAACGTATCAATATTACTCTTGTATAAGACTTTTAAAACGTTATTTTTATTTTGGGAAGGATAGGCAGATTAATTACTCTGATCAAATTTGTCGCAAAATAATGTCTTATGTATATGCGGAGATGCAGTTACAAATAAGCTAGTCGAGATAATTTCTTATGAATTAATGCTAGCTGTGAAGGAATTTCTAAAATACAGTACAAAAGAAATATTTGAGATAATATTTGTGTTAAAGTTTTCTGAAATATGGCTGGTTAGTAGAAATTTTAACAAAAGTTCTAGCTTTTTGTCACTCACGCACTAAGAGTTTAGATGGATAACGTATTGGTCTTTATTGGATGACAGAAATGTTATCTCTGACTGAAGTAGTAAGTTTGAAGCACTATACAAGTTAGCTATCCGGTGCATTTTCAAGGCTAATTGTGTTAAAACAATCTTACTTCTTCTTATATAATTTCAATTAAATGTATTATTTGCATAATCTTTATCAGCCATGATATAGCCGTTTCGATTGAGACGGGGCTTGATGTGAAAGTAAATTTAAGTCTTTAACTTAACAGCAATTTAGTATTTTTTGTTTATTGAATCACTCTACGAACATATTTAATAATAATAAACAGATTTATATCTATCAGGAACTTATTACATACTTTAGTATTAAGATAGCAAGATCTCTTGAAATGCTTTCAAGTTTCTAATAAGCGTTTATTTGTGGAAATTTGAGATATACCTATTCTTCTTGGGACTTTGTAACGATACAGTAAAAAGATAACAGCGGTACAGTATTTACTACCACAAAATTATTGTCTTTGAAGTTTTTGCCAAATTTTGTGCTATTCCTGAATACATAGTGAAATATTCAAGTGTGTACTTACAGGAAAGTTTGAGAAAAATTTGTAAACAAAGATTCAGCCTCAAATAATTCAGTAGTATCTGAAATTACGTTGAGTAATAGGCGCAAATTGGCGGCATGTTCATTTGACACTAAACACAATTTCATGTTGTTTAAGACAGAATATTTTTTACCTCTACATGATCATTTATACTTATTGCATTGAAAGAACAAAAATTAGAAATAGCTGCAGGAGCAAAAATAAAAAGTGACTAGTAGCGATACTATTCGCTATGCCAAAATAGGTTGCAATGATTGTAAATGATATAGATGACTGTTGTCTTAATGTAGGAATGTGTTCTTGAGTACATGTTATTGATGTGAGAGTAGTACAGATTAAAATTAAAATATTCCTATTTGTTTTTATTAAATATGGCATCATTTTTAGTATAGTTGTAATGGTACGGCCAATAACCATAAAGCAAAATTAATTATTGAGACATTCGCTAGGCAATTGCTAATATCAATCCAATTTCCATATCTATGTTGTACCTTCAAGAAACATCTATATTCAACCACCAACTTGAAATATATGTCCGATACTTATCTGTTTGTATGTGTTCTCTTCTGTATACTATTTTGAGGTGCAATGGTACATTACAAAAATAGAATCTACTGCAAAATTCACCTTTGTGTGAGAAATTGGTAGGAGCTCCTACCGTTATTTTAGTGGGTAGTCTAAACAAGCAATAGGTGAGCCGATAAATAATTATAACCCGACAAGTCCTTCTTAAGCAGATCTAACTGCCTATAACTATACAACACAATAGTAGAACTTTCAAAAAAAAACCCAAGAACAAAAAATTGAGGTGTGTGAATCGGAACGGATGAACAGAAGGTCCATGTAGTTTACACGAATAAACCTATCTCTTTATGCACATCCTTACCTAAGGCAGTACGCTAGTTCTCCTATTGAACACTTTTGAATACTTTTGAATATCTTGTTCTGCTATCTTTTATTTCCTTGGTCTAAAACTATTGGAAAGTAAGAGGTATCTCAATCCGCAAATTGAGTATGTAATTTCAATCACAAGAGTTGTATATATTGTCAAGGCGATAGTCCTTTCTGAAAGGTACCATATATAAATATAGCATGTTATGTATATGGAAGTTTCGGCCATTTATAATGGCAATTGCTATGAGCCGGCAATGAGACACATAATTCAATTATGTTGTTCAATGATACAGATAGAAGAACACTATAAGAAAAGGCAGTTAATGCGAAACACTAACAAAGAGTTATCTTTCCTTGTCGAAAGGAAGTTTATTAGTTTTACCCTCAAGAACAGTCTAACAATGTCAAATGCAGGTTAATGAAATACATTTACATACAACAGTGGTAATTAGGAGGATATGATATCAGCGTTATAGATAGCAGTGAGACACTTATGGTTCGATGTCCAAAAACTTAGTCCCTCGTACTCAGGATACTTCAAAATCAAAAGAATAAAGTGCCTTTGAGAGAGCTACTATTTTCAAACTTTGGTCTTCTGAACCTCTTCCAAGTACAACAGAAATCAAGAGAGCCCACAGTAGCGTTTTGTTCTTGCTGACTTACTGGAGTGAATGAATGAGTTGAGATGAAACAACTCCCATGGCCCCCAAACATAACCAAAAGAAAACAGCTTTGTTGAAGTTCTCCAGAAGAAGACTACAGAAGTAACACTCGTTAAAACTGCTATAAAACGTGTAACTGTTGTATGGGACTGCAAAATGGATAAGACTTGGCTTTGCCTTTTCAGCACATTTGCTCTTCAAAGAAATTGAATATCCTTCTATCCAATCAGATCATGAAGACTATGGCTTTGAGATGAGAACGGGGGTGCAATTTGAGTGGTGTGCAGCCAATAAAACAGTAGATCCCGTATTTCAAAAATTGCACCCGGTTTTCTTTTCTCGTTCGTACAGCTCTTTCTGAATTGCACCCTTTTTTCATATGAACTGCAGTGTTACCTAGATCAAGTGGGGGGGTGGCAGGTGGCTATTTCTGCCTTCTACAGCGCTTTTAGTGAACTTTTGCTTTGTTGTAGTTGTAGTTGTATTTCTGTGTGTTACGTGAAATACCGTGCCTTTGTCTATCATTCTTTCAGTGGTTTTGCTCGCAGAGATGGGGCATTTTGATCCATTGTGTGTTAAAGCACAGTGGGACCCAGGAATAGTAGAGAGAAGGAAAGTGGGGGAAGGGTAGCAGTGGGGCCGGAAGGAGAACGTTCTATTCTACAGCATATCTTGTTCTGTTCTCCTGAATGATATATTCTCTCCTGCCAGTCTTCTAACTTCGGTTCCATTGAACAATAATGATGTCGTTGCGAGTGGTGAAACTCTGACATCGCCCAATGAAAATCAATGTTTGTGATCAGGCCTGACCTTCCTCTGCTTGTTCGTATTTTTGTTTTGTTCTAAATTTCTGTTTCTACATTGGCCTGAGTCACTGGCCGCAGAGGTACCGCCGGGAAAATTGGTTTCCATTAGCACTGGCAAGCCTTTCTATTCATTTCTCTGTCACCAACTCCCACTTGTTCGTTGAGATGAAACGAACCGAGAAAGGTGGACACAGAAGAACAGCGCATTTTGCAGAAGAAGAAATTTGCAATTCTGACTTTATCACAGAAAAACTGTAACTAAATGCTGGATATTCGATAGATAATATATGAACTTCGATATTCCATTGTGTGAGGGTGAGTTTTAGAGAATACTATTGCAGTTAACAAAAGGTATTGGATTCTAATAGATACTTAGAACTTTGCTGCTTTCTTTGTTTGACATTCTACAAACAGCTCAATTTTTGTTTGTTAGTTGTACTTGTAGTTTGAACACGGTTTTCTTCCATGACGGTCTAACAATACCGTAGGCGAACTTACTACTAATATTGTTGTGTCATATCTAGAAGTAAAGTGAGAAGCGACCGGTGGTTGTTGTCTATATTCGTTGTTGGCTTGCTCTTATCTTCTAAATATAGCCTGCAAAGATCTGAGAAATGGATTAATTGGTATGTCGTTCCCGGTGAATGATAACTCCTCATTCGTTTTTAACTGCCGAGGTAGACTATAATAGATGAACAACTACGATATCGATGGTGGTTGTTTTTTTACAAAGATCATTCAGAATCGGTTACATAACGACTCAAATTGCAATTTGAGTCGTTATAGAAGTAGTGCTGGACTTATCACTATTATTCTTTGTGTTTCAAGTTTAGTAATAGATGAACTCTTGAAAATATCTCATGTAATTAATTTGACATTCGAGATGAACAAGAACAGATAATTACAACATCCCTGTTCTAATTTGTATCAGCGATGGCATTACTTCGCTTTCCAAATTTTATTCGGGAGAAAACTAGAAAACTTGTCATCCATAATGCCTGATTACAACATATCCGGTATGTAAGCGCCTAAGTTTTGGCTTTTGGACATAGCGAAATAGTGTTTTAGATACGGATCGACAAGAGCCTACAGACTTTCGACTTAGCAATCAGTCAGGCAAGTGTAGCTTTTGAAATTAATACGTACTCCTACTACGGATATCGCGATCTGTGTATGTTACCTTGTAGTGCAATAACTTATACGTTACTAAACAAATGCGCCAGTGCTGCATTCAAGGTCAAGCAAAATATGCAGTAATATGACATTAGGATGGAATAGCAAAATACCGTGTGTTCGTTGTTCATTCAACGACATAATGAAGTCCAATAACTAGGTTGAAGTGTTGGACAGAGGGCACACGATTAAAACACTTGTTACCGTGTTCTTTGCCTTTTTTTCTTTTTTTATTCTATTTTTCTTAGAGAAATATCACTTTGCTTGAATTTTTATTGCCTCGGCACTCAATCTCCGTAGGGAAACTTCCGAGAAAATCCAATGATAAGGAATGCTAACAGAAAAATCTGCTATGTCTATTATGTGGGATGTAATTACTAGTGTTCGCATCAGCAATAACTTCTCCTTAGGTTCTTTTGGAAAAAATTTTGGTCAACTGAATGCCCGCAACAAATAATATGGAATTCCGAATTAGTTTAGAATGCAGTGTGAATAATGGGCGTACCGATTTAAGGCAGGAACAAAATTACTATCCACTTCTTACCCCTCAAGGGCATATTGATGTTGTCTCATCCCATTGTTCTCATGATTCTGTTGATTATTCATTTGTCTGCAGTCACTGCCTGCCCAAATTATTTGGCCGACGATTGAACGACAACGGCAATGAAGTCTTTTCCTTCAAAACTGGATGAAAATTACACATGAAATAATTTTGGCACTCCTGCAGCAATTAACAGATATACGCATAACAGATTTTCACCAGATGAAGTATTTTCTTTTTTTCTTATAGAAAAGAGAATCAATAGTCTAATGAGCAATAATGCTTTACTATATGGTGAGAGTAGCTATAAGTTTGAGCAATAAATAATTATAGGGTGCAATACAATTTAGAGAGCGCAATTCTAATTCATCTACTTTTGAGTATTATATTTTATGAAGGAAGTTAGTGGCACTCAATAATCGAAAATACTATATAAACTGTTCGAAATTCAAGTTTAGACAGCCACTTTGAATTAATAGATACTCATCCTCTATCTATAAATACTGTCCAGGTAATATATCAAATACCTTTACACACATATTAGTCGAGAGAATCACAAAAGAGTATCGATTTTGATTTCTACCTTTTGAGCTAGCACTTGACATATTGCTCTATTACTTATTGTTTGGAATTGAGTATTATTTCACATCGTTAGAATTAAACTAGGATGGGTAAGGTTGGTGAGTTTTTTGGACACCCTGGTAGACGACCTATGTTTCGTCATAGAGCAAATATCCCAGTTATTAAGAGCGATTGTGAGTACGAAGAGTCATGCAATGAAAAGAATGACCCAAAAAATGATGAGACCATCTGCAGAGTTGATTCCTTTAATAATTCTAGCTCTGACTCCTCATTAAATGATGTCCACTTGCAAGATGATGGTAACATTTTAACTACACATAATTTTACTGGTTTGTCAACAAGTCGTACAGATAAAGTTTTGGATTGGATGGTAATGGTTGCTGGGTCACAGTTTATGTTTTTTTTAATTTGGATTATTCTTATTATCTGGATCGTCATTGGTATTATATATAATGGTCCCTTCAATTGGCAAGTTGTAATGCAAGATGGTCAATCCATTCAATGTTACGTATGGGATACTTTATTAATGAGACAACAACTAAATAGTACACATGAACAAATCCTAATAATAAGTGATATTAGATCCCGTTTAGCTTCATTTTCTGGTTTTTTTGAAAGGTTGAGTTTTGCTTGTATAAAAGGCTCGAAAGAATCAGATGTTGATACGACCGCTCAAGGTGTTGACGAAAGCTCCAACAAAAGCGACATTAATTGTGACTGCGAAGATAAAAATGAGACCACAGAGTTTATCAAAACTGGTGAATTACCAGTGGAGAATTGGTATGATAATCTGTGTACAAAAGCTTCATATATTATTGGAAGTATACCCATGATGATAGCATTTTGGTTGGGTGTCATGGTTTGGATAGTTTGTGGTATTATTCCCAAGGATGCTGGTAATTCTCCACCATTCACTGGTGAAACAACTGGTAGTAATCCAAAATTGAAAAAGTTTAGTGATACATGGCAGATGTATATTAACACCGCAGTTGCAGTATCTCTTCTTATCTGTTCGACATTTCTCCAAAACATTAGAGCTCGTCACGATAAATTCATTGCTAAATTTTTATTACAAATATATGACCTAGAGCATGAAATTGATACAAAACTGAGAACAGCGTTGAATGACTATGACACGTTACATCCAATTATTGAGGTTGCTCCAGTTAAGCGCTCTAAACTGGAGGTTATTATCGACTGGTATGCTGACGTTATTGGTACTGGTATCGGTGTTGTGGTAGCTATTATCGTATTTGGTGTATGGATTGGAATTGGTCAGCCTTTGCATTGGAATGATAACTGGTGGTTAATCATTGGTACTTACACCGGTTTAGTGGGATTTTTAGATGGCTATATCATTAGACAAGTTTATTTCAAAATCATTCAGCATGAAGAAAACAACTTTCAAATGCTTGCTGACGAAGATATGGCTTTATTCCAAAGGTATAACATACCATGTGAGGATGAATACTTTGGAATCAAGGGCCCAGTGAAAATGAATTGGAATTTGAAAATTTCTACGTATATAAATTATCTTTGCGCAAGTCAATGGAGTGTAGTTTGTTCGGTGCTAATTATTTTGGGTTTGATTGGAGCAGCATCAGGCTTAAAATGGAGCACCACAGGTCAACTGATAGCTAATACACCCACCATGATTATAGAGGAGTTCTTTTTGATTGTGTTGATCCAGGCACACAACGAAGCTGATCTTGAAAGAAGAAAGGAGGTTACAGCTTTATATATGCGAAGAAAGTTACTACTAAACTATGTTAAAAAAGAGTTAGGTATTTCCCACTAATTTGCCATAATCGTTGGTAGCTTACAAGTGTACTGATGCTGGCACAGAATGAGTTCTTCTTTTATGTTATATATATTCCGTTATTAATAGTTTATAGAGTTAAAGGACAGTTTTAATAAAAGAAACACAGGAAATAATACAGTCTGTTCAATTCTTTAATTACTTCATTGTTAATTCACTTATCGCTCAGTCTAACAGGTAGATGTTTGTAATTACAATGGAAATTCAGAAAGGAAATCCAGTAAAAGAGGCTGCTTATTAAGCTTCTCACAAAGACGAATTGCTATATACGATAAGCTCAATAGAGGCAGACACACATATAGACAACAAATTAATAACTTTAAAATTGAAATGTAGCTTTTCATAAGAAACAAGGAAATACATCAAAACATAAAATAGTAGATATTTAGAAATAAACTCATTATAACAGGTTAATAGCGATAGCGTCATTTATGATGTCAATACTTGATACGAAAGTTTATTGACTCCTAAGAGTTCCAAAACTCCGTGAGGCTAAAGAAAGCTGATAGGGGAATAATGCAATGGAAAGGAAAAGTCAATGGTGCACTTATTTTCCTTTTTGATTACATAATATTAATGAGTATCCATGGTATCAGTTTTCAAATATAAGTGCTCTGGATTAAGATACACTGACTAGCAATGAACGGGTGATAGGTCAGAAAGCAGAAATGGAATATTGATGATACCGAGATTAACAAAAGTTTGACAACTGAATAATTGAGATTTCAAACGTTAAAGAGTATCACAGCGGTCAACACTATGAGATAACAATTAAAAACCACAGGTTGTGATCTGTCTTCAAATTAAACAGGATATTGGAAATTTTTGACCTTTGAGCCATCATTACCGAACTCCTTGAACCAGTCCATGGTGCCGTTTTTGATCTTTCTATTTAAGTGCAATAAGTATAACCTCATAAGAACAGCACAACAAATTGAGGCAGCGATAAATCCACAGTTACTGGAGAACGCAATAACATACCTTGGGGCATTAGATAGTGGGTACAGGTATGCATTCCAAATTGATGTTGAGTTACATACACAGTTCATGACGGACAAAGCGATAGCTCTCTTCAATGGGGGTCTTGGGACCGACGACGACATCCATGAAATAATAATTGTATAGGAACAGTAAAGACCGGTTGGCATCAAACACATAGCAAAATATCTGGCTCCAGTATTTAGTGTTGATACAGCAATAATAAATGCGGCCAGAGCAATAAAAAGTGGGCAAACAATGTGCCAAAATCTTTCACCAGTCCTGTCCGAGTGCCATGACCATCCAAATGTGGTGATAATAGCGATTAGATAAGGTGGTGCAGTCAAACACAAAGTTTTGATTCTGCCGTAGTTCAAAGTCTTCACAACAGAAGGGAAGAAATTGGTAACACCAGCTGCAGCAACCAAGAATGTCAAACAGCCAGTTAATAGCCAAACCTTCGTGTCTGTCAAAGCTAACTTCAACGCATACCAGAAAGAATTGTGTCCGGATTCACCCAGCATTTCCTTATCCGAGTCTGAATCACCAACTTCCATTCTCAACTTCCACATAACAAGATCACGCTCGGTTTCAGTCAAGAACTTGGAGTTGTCCGGGTTGTCTGGTAAAATGAAATATGCTAATGGGACTGTTCCAACTGTGATAGCACCCTCAATAATAAAGCACCATCTCCAAGCTCTTAAGCCACGAGTACCGTCCATATGTTCAATGATACCAGCAGAAATCAACCCTGAGAAAGCACCAGAGATTAGCGAGCCTGAGTATAGGATGGAGTTTCTAAGACCAAGCTCCTTTTTGGTGTACCAGCAAGATAAATAATACAAACTGCATCCAAAGAAACCTGATTCAACAAAACCTAAAATAACTCTTATAGCTAAGAGACCACCATAAGATTGGACTGCACCAGTACAAGTAGAAACTATACCCCACGCAGTCATAATGACGGATAAGAACACAGAAGGTCTGCCTAATCTGTTTAAGATAATGTTACAAGGTATTTGCATCGTAATGTAACCAACAAACAAAATAGAAATAGCAGTTTGATATTGTTGTGAAGATAAGTGCAGGTCTTCTTCTAAACCACCCAATCTTGCGGAAGCAATGTTGGATCTATCCAAGTAGTTACAAATGTAAATCCAACATAACATAATAAGGATTCTTAGATCCATTTTTCTTCTAGTTTTTTTGTCAAGGATTTCTAATTCTTCAGTGGTGTAATCTTTTAAAGATTCTGGGATTTCATCCTTTGAAACAAATAGTGGGATTGCTTCTTCTTCAAAATCTCCTTTAATATCATCCACATTTTGTAGGGATGAATCTTCATCCTTAGAGGACAAATGAACAGTTAAATCATACTTTGAAGAGTCCTCGACGTGACTGATTTCATTTCTCTTTTTAGAATCATCATCATCAAATGATTCGATCATTGTTATTATCTTAAATGGATTTCTTTAATTTATTAAAAGCTAAATGGAATTGAAGTCGCTGAGATTATTCGAGTTTAAATAGAATTGTTACCCAAATGTGTGAAAGAAATTGACGCTCAATTATTTATTGATTATTTTTTCTACTTAACAGTAAACTGAAGGTCTGGAGATCAAACTTATCCATGAAAAAAATGTGACGCTTTTATATGTTTTTCATAATCAGAATCAATCTAGCAAGAAAATGTATGTTCAGCCTAGAAAAGAGAGTATTGGCTGGGTTTAGATTAGCACTATAGACCCCACCCCCCAACTAAATTTTACTCTGCCAAAGATGCAAACACTATAATCTCGAGGGTCATAGGCTGTTATTTCCGCTAGCTTTGAAAAAATTAGATATGCTACCCCACATTATTTTTTAATAAATTGTTGGACATTATTAGATTTCTGTCCTGTTTCGAGAAATAGTATTACCAATACGTTGCATAATTCTAGAAAATGAACGGTAATTGTGAAAGAAGATATGAGATTTAGACAGTCTTCACATTACTTCAGTCCTGACTTCCACACTCTCCAAAGCTAAAGTTAAAGAAGAACTACGAAAGAATCTTGATGGATATTTTGTTATTGAAAACACCCTGGTATTTTCTTGTGAATCTATAGTACCGATCATAGTTTCCCCTGTTGGAGTCAACGTGAAGTCAAGGTGTACTTATTTTAGAAAGTTGATTGAGCAAATCTACCAGACAAGATACGCTCAAACAACTGGCGCTCAAGCAGTCGCGAATCATTTAGCAGTGAGAATTCTAAAACAAATGCTCGGAAAAACTCCTATCCAACGCTGGTCACTGATGTCCCAAGAAAAATCGATCTTACTTATGGAGACTGTCGCCGTTCAATGACTATTATGAACAATAGTGTGTGTGATATCACATACATTATTGTCCGGAAGGGCTGTAGCAATGCATCACTGTGACCATGGGTAGATATGGTTGCACATAGATGGTATCCTACAACTAATAAAATATCGATAGTAAGTCGATAATTCGGGTTTGCTGGTGGGGCAATACAGACTCACGATTACATGTTAAATTGGTGGGGAACTGAACCTCTACGTTTGTGTGGTTTGTCCTTTTTAGTAGCACTTCGCAGTGATAGTGAATGAGATGTGAGAGCCCCAGTAAAGGTTACTGATTCAGATAGACTTTTGGTAAATATTAACAATCCTGTCTTATGAATACATAAAAATTGTTTTGTAGGGTCCTTTTTGTTGGATGTGATTATAGCAGAAGTTTAATCTCCAGTACAACTAAACTAGTAAAGAAATTTGAACATCTTGGCCATACATAGGGGGTAGTACTTTTGATAACATGCAATGTTAAGTGTTGTCACTTCGATTCTACCAGGCTTTCTACATATTTAAGTTTGACTCAATCCATAAATGCGGGGTATGGATATATCAATTATGTAAACTCATGTTGTACAGCGGCGACACAATTTGGTGTAGCTACCGAGGTGGGGCCGCATGAAATAGAGATATTGACTTATGTGGAAAAACTCAAGAATAATTTTTAACTGGGGAAAATAGCGATACAAAGGGGTAATATTTTTTCCGATGGATTTAATATTCCGTAGGGCCTATTCTGTTGGGTCAAGATATTCCAGATCAGAATCTAGGAGATCACTACCATTTTTTCACAAAATTGTGCCTTTTACAATACCCCCAACATCATCAATGAGATAAATGTGTGCCCAGAGGATCGCAGTCTTTTGCCAGGTTTTTCCGAGTTCTCGGAATAATTATAGGCAAATGAGCCAAATGACGAAAGAAATCCTAATCCAAAGCGGATGATCATGAAAATAATGTGGGGAAATGATGGATGTATTGTCTATTTTTCAAGGGAGGCTGTTTATTATTGTTTTTCTGTGAATACACTTTTCTGCTAGTTAGCAATACAGCTCTTGTGTTCTACACTAAATAAAACAAAAAGTATACAACATGTAATTGCCAAAGTTAGTTCATACTTAGTGTTCGCTATCTTATGTAGTTGGTATTAGGTACATGAAATAAACATAGTTTGGTCTAAATAGAACTAGACCCTAGCATATCCAAAATTAGAGCGTTCGCAACTATAGTAAGTAGTATATCCAATTAAAACTTCATAATATTCTCTTAGTATTTTCACAGTGGGGTCTTTCTCTCTGATTAATCTGAAATTATTTACCCCTTGTTTTTAAATCTGTAGAACCAGTATGGTGTTGGGACTTATTCTAGATATTGTTGTAGTAGGAATGGTACCTAATTGCAAGTATCGATCAAAATTTGTTGCACAGTTAATGGGCATCATAATAAATTTGCACACCCCCTATGGGTACTGCTGTAGCCATATTTAGCGAAAGCCAATGAACATTGAAGGAACAACCTTTAAAGATAATATTTTCTCTTGATTGTAGTAGCTGAACTTTTTGGACATTTTAGTCAACGCGTAAAAGCAGCCATAGTTAATGGAATTCCAGCTAGCCCGATATGAATTGGCAAACAAATGCTCATGATTTCACATTTAGTTGCCTGTTATCTATATGGGGTAACATTCAGAGATCAAACGACAGTGAGACTACAATATCTATCCTATAAAGTCATAGTGCTATTTTTCTAGTGTAAGAACTGCTACATGTATTCTCTGATGAACTTGTATTTTACAATTTAAAGACTTTCGTTGTAACGTTTGTCTGATAATACCAATGCAATTATTCAATTGACTTTTGCTCAGTGTTGATTATAACTCCATCTAGACAAGCTAAATTACGTGATTGTTGGAAAATAAAATGCGGGGTATGACTCCTTTTATAACTGAACTATATCGCCGTGGAGGATAGAAAAGACTTGTTCGGAAAATTACACAAGTAATGGTTGAGAGAGATGAATTTCTCCGAACAAGACGTTATTTGTTCGTATTGACCCTTAACTTGTACAGCATTAGGATACTCAAAAAAAAATGACAGAAATAAATGTATTGACACTATAGTTATTTGGTGTTTCATACAAATATGACAACAACTTACCTACAACTCGTTATATCCAACGCGTCACATGCACTATTTTGTAGACTTTTGAAGATGTAAATCTATCGTGTGTGAATGCTTGATGTGTAAAGATTTTCTCTTGTCATTTCTCCACATTATCAATATATTTGTAATGTGGGAAAATATATGGCCTTTTTACAATAGCTAAATTTTGTATATGTGTAAAATCCATGTGAAAGTCAATAAGTTCCAAAAGTTTGGCAAAAAAAGCATGCCCTTTTGAATTTAACCATATTTGGGGTAACATGAAGATGCTGTTCGAGGATGTTTGATAGATGGGCTATTATCGAATTTGAAAAAGATTCGCAAATATTGTAAATCAATTACTAGGAAGAAATATCTAGAAAGCATGCGTGTTTCATATTTTTTATAAGAATATACTAAGTTAGAGCTTCAAGAGTGTGGATGATTCACAGATTCTTATTCATCTTTCCATGGTAGGTGTGTATGAAGTGTAAATTTACCCCTCATATTTCTTGGTGTTAACTTAGCTATAGTGCCTATAATATTTTTTTAACTCGCTTATACTCATAAAAATTAATCGTTTATTTTTGTCAGTCAAAAGCATTCCAGGCCAAACGCCTGTTTATAGTAAGTGCCGCCTTCCTTGAAGTATATAACACTTCTATTTATTTCGTGACCATATGGTGATTAGTTGCAAGTACAATATTTGTGATTCAATTGAAATTGTTAGGGGTCTAATCTAATATATAACGTGAGTGCTCTCTTTTAGGTACTGGTGCCATCGATGGAGATCGTATTCCTTTTTACATTGGTTTCAATTTAGTATTAAAGTATCTGTTCCAATACTGTAATATATGAGTGTAGCGTTCGTCAGAGTATCTTAATAGAGTATTTGCTAGTTATTATCAAGTGAGTTACGTACACGGGTCCATTGTCGATGGGAGTTTATATAGGCAGAGTTATGCGAGTCGGCAGGATTTTGATGTGATAGCTGATCTTATGTCTAATATGTTGAAATCGAAGAGTGGTGTACTTGCTAAGTTAGCTTTACAGTAAAGGAGAAAATCGAAAACAGCTTATCTCGACTTATTGGCAAGATTTTCATACAGCTAATCTCAATATTATGAATGAGACTCTATCAGTATAATGCGACTGCGATTATCTAGCGTGCTAATACAAATAAAAGTCTACTAGAGTTATTAATTGATTCTAGACATTGTAAACAATAAGACTTTTTATTTATTTCTTATTTCTACAGTCTCTGTCATATTTGTCTTTTTATATTCTTATCAGGTTGGAGCTATTGATACTTAACTAGATTGTGTTGTGTTGCCGAGAATACTGTTGTTTCAGTTCTTGAAAATATATTTTTGAAATTCAATTTTACTAGTGTTAGAGCTGTTCCATCTTTTTTAATGCGATCTTTAATGTAAATTATCATAAATTTTTAGCCGATCAAAATTCAGTACTATGTGTGGGAACGTATTATGTTTATGCTTCAAAGAAAAAGTATATAAAGCTTAGAAAAACAGTGAAACTTTACAAACTTTACTGAAATTTAGTTAGAGCATCATTCCATTGTAGGAAGCAAATTACTTGGGAGATTTAATCCATTTCTTAGACGTACTTCAATATTTGGAGCACTCTCAGGCAAGAATAGTTCAACTTCCCAAAGACGCAATCCTTATTGGTCCGTCCTCATCGGACCAGTTTTGTAAAATGCGAAAAATCCGGACTCATTTCTGAACAGAAGTTCACGGGGGAAGGAAAGGAGATGTAGTTTGGATAATCTGAAGGAATACTCAAAGTTAGAAGCTACATTACATTACACTCTTTCATCCGTTAGATCTTTGCAAGGAAGACCACTTGCTTCGGTCCACAAGTTTTATTAGCAAACCAGCCAATAGGTAGATTATGCTTTAGTAGGAAAAGAAAAACCTAAGCATTTTGCGGGAAAATCAGAAGTCAATAGTGCTCAGTTTTGTATTTAGTGCTTTTTTCTTTCCCCCGTCATTCTTCCATTTCACCATTTTGATTGCAAAAACACGTAATTCTGGTGGCTCCTTGTTTAGATACCAGTACGCACTTCCTTTTTCTTATCCTTTTTTCCTCTCTTAGGAGATTAGCTACAGCAAAGTATAGAGCTTGTGAAGAAAAACAAGAAAGTTTTCTAGGTTGAAATGGATATTGACCAATCTATGACGAGTAATCTAAGTGAGCAAAACGTACTGCGAGGAAGTTCTCCTGTGCTTTTGTTTTCAAATCTTGCCAAAATGCCTTGAAAATGCCTCGAACTTTCATAGGAAGATCGTATTAGCACTAGTGGCACACTTTGCAAAGGCCCAATATGCTACTTTTCCCCCCTACACGTTTAATGATGATCCCGAAGACAGGATGAGGGCTATTATTGCGAATATATATATTACTTAAATAAGAGATGGTAGATGCTCTTGAGAAATCACACTTTTTTGCATTTTCTATTGTTTTCTTTTCTTTATACTTTCCTTCACTCTTGCACTTGGATACTTAATTTTTTTATCGTTTTCTTATTGGACATCCCTCTAAACTGCATTTAAAAAATTAGTGTGTTTTTGTTCACTTGTCTATAGAGTAACCAGTGTTGTTTTATTTCTGTTCTTTTTTATAAAGAAGTTGTTATTTTTATTATTCGAGGTTCTAAAAAAGAATAATAATACTTTTGAGTTCTACACTTTAGATACCAAAAAAAAAGAATAAAGAGAAGCTTTTCAATAAACGGTTTTTACTATTTCCCCTTTCAAATTTAAGAACAAGCGTTAGTTTCCATCTTCTATTTGACTACACCGAAATACTTCAAACTCATATTGTTACAGTTAGCTATAATTATTTGCTAACTTGTTCATACCTGTTTTACTGTGCCTATTTTTGATACTATAACATAAGAAAAAATGTCTAACCAATTACCTCAATACAGCTATTCTGATTATGCCAAGTTTGCTTTGGCCGGTGCCATCGGTTGTGGTTCTACACACTCGAGTATGGTGCCTATTGATGTTGTCAAGACTAGAATTCAACTTGAACCAACTGTCTATAACAAAGGTATGGTTGGTTCCTTCCGTAAGATCATTGCTGAAGAAGGTGCTGGTGCTCTATTGACCGGTTTTGGCCCTACTTTGTTAGGCTACTCCATCCAAGGTGCCTTTAAATTTGGTGGTTATGAAGTTTTCAAAAAATTCTTCATTGACACTTTGGGATACGACACCGCTGCTAGATACAAAAACTCTGTCTACATTGGTTCAGCTGCTGCTGCTGAATTCTTGGCTGATATTGCTTTATGTCCATTGGAAGCCACTAGAATCAGATTGGTATCTCAACCAACCTTCGCTAACGGTCTTGTTGGTGGTTTCTCTAGAATTTTGAAAGAGGAAGGTGTTGGCTCATTCTACAGTGGTTTCACGCCAATTCTTTTCAAACAGATTCCTTACAATATCGCTAAGTTCTTGGTCTTTGAACGTGCCTCTGAATTATACTTCTCCTTGGCTCCACCAAAAGACACTCTATCTCAGACATCTCTAACTGCCATTAACTTGCTTTCTGGTTTGACTGCTGGTTTGGCAGCAGCAATTGTTTCCCAACCTGCTGATACTCTATTGTCCAAGGTTAACAAGACCAGTAAGGCTCCAGGTCAAAGCACTGTCGGTCTATTGTTCCAATTAGCCAAGCAGTTGGGTTTCGTCGGCTCATTCGCTGGTCTACCAACTCGTTTGGTTATGGTTGGTACTTTGACTTCTCTACAATTCGGTATCTACGGTCAATTAAAGAAATCCTTGGGATGTGCTCCAACCATTGAAATTGCTGGTGGTGGTCACTAAGTAGCAGAATAAGGATCAAAGTATTTAAGAAAATCCAGAAACTCTTGAAGAGATGTTTTTTCAACTCTTAATGTGTTTTATGGAGACTCAACATTCCACAGAAAACTAGTTTATATTCGTTGAACACAAAACCCTAATACCTTTTATTGCAATATTCCCGTAAACATATTTTAAGCAAGCTATGATGATGTGATGGATAATTGGTGGTTTTGTTATTAATCACTAGATATCTTGAATAGTTTTCATATTCAAGGAACATTTTTGAAAAAAGGTGTAGTGCATTGATCACATATCATTTTATTATCATTTAGAGTGCATACATCTCCTTAATCTTGTATTTAAAGCCTAAATAAATTTGGAATAGTTAGTTTAAAATATTATTCTACTCATTTTTTTTTGTTCTATAAAAAAATTATAATAATAGATAGTGAAAGAACATAGTGTCTAGAAGTGCTCAATAGAACTCGTAAATTACTGAAACAGTCTCATTGGCAAAGAGCTTTGATGAATGATTCTGGTTCAGAAGTTCTCATCAACGCTTCGCCCACCAAGAATCCACGAACGCCTTCCTCCTTATACTTATCAGCATCAGAAGGACTGGTGATACCAGACAACGCAATTAGCATTGTTTCAGCGGGTACACTATTAATCAGTGAGCTTGTGGTATTTAAATCGACATTAAAAGAGTGTAAGTCTCTATTGTTTACACCAATAACTTTTGCATCCAAGCTCAATGCTTTTTCTAATTCCTTCTCGCAATTAACTTCCACTAACGGTTCCATACCCAATGTTTTTGAGTAATTGTATAGTCTTTTCAATTCTTCCTCACCTAGCATTTTCACGATTAAAAGAACAGTATCGGCGCCGGCTAATCTAGCCTCTAGTATTTGGTACTCTGAAAATATGAACTCTTTTCTCAGTAGGCATGGTCTGTCTTCAGGGTGGGTTTTAAATTCAATGTCAAGAGCTCTACGAATGTTAATTAGATCTTGTAGAGAGCCTTTAAACCAGTGTGGTTCTGTAAGGACTGAGATCGCAGAAGCACCTGCTCTAGCGTATCTTAATCCTTGTTCAGTTGCAAGGGCATCTATGCATATATCACCCTTTGAAGGAGATGCACGCTTTATTTCGGATAGCACCACAGCTCTTTGTTTAGCGGACTTTATCTTGGAATAAAAATCAATTTGGCTTGGTGCTAGACCCAATTTGTAGTTGAACTCCATGTCTCTCATAGTGAACCCTGGAACTTTGCTTTGAGAAGCTATGTCAGATTTACGTTTGGCATATATCTTATCCAAGATACTCTCTTGGTTATTGCCAGTTGAGGTGTTTTTTTCGTTGGCTTCGTATTCATCCCAAGTACCACCTGTAACTTTTAGAATATTTTGAATCATCAAATGACCTTCTTCGGTTAGGATAGACTCTGGATGGAACTGTACACCTTCTATAGTATACTTCTTATGTCTTACACCCATGATAATACCCTGTTCAGTTCTTGCTGTGACTTCTAAGACATCTGGCAACGATTCAGGAGTACCAGCCAATGAATGGTATCTGGTTACTGCCACACCTTGAGGAACATTTTTGAAGAAGCCTTTATTATCGTGGAATATTGGGGATGTCTTACCATGGACAATTTCACCAGCATAGGCGACCTCACCGCCAAAAACTTCAAACATACATTGCTGGCCCATACAGACACCAAAGATAGGTAGTTTACCAGCAAATTGTCTAATAGCATCTCGAGAGATACCAGAATCAGTAGATGGATGACCGGGTCCAGGAGAAATAACTAGAACATCTGGTTTTAACGCCACAACCTCATCGACAGTAACTTTATCATTACGGAAAACTTGGACATCTGCACCTTCCTGGCACAGATACTCGTAGATATTCCAAGTGAAGGAGTCATAATTATCGATCAATACAACTCTTTTCATCTCTAGGTAATTTTTTAAACGTATAGTTTTTTTTTGGTTTTGCCGTCAATCACCCAATGTTTGCTGTATTACGGCTAATATAACAATTAACTTAAAAGAGACTGACTACTCCTGAAATGCTATACTTACTTGAAATCTGGTAGTTTCAATATTTGATTGCCACAGATCAAGCCATTATATAATACTTAAAAAAAAATAGGCTGGCCCTATTGATTGACTCACACAGTTGATGACCAAACTGAAATTTTTCAGGTGAAAACTTGGATAGCTTCTATGAAACAGTCGCACAAATCCCATCTCATACATGTTGAAAAAAAATATTCAGAAAATCTGTTCATCAAGCTCATCGCATTGAACTGAAGCTCACAAATTTGATAGTACCTAATATGACCTTATTATTGTCACTAATTCTAAGGTACACTGTAGATGTTACATTTTGCGCATCTGGCGTTCTGTAAACTGCTTACCGGTATCGAGAACCTTGGTCAATTTCACTTGTGCGAGAAAATACATTTTTGTAACTTTGTTGTTCATATAGGTTTGTCAGCATGTATGAAATGCATTCATTTTTTTACTCAACATATTGAGCTTAAGAGTCAAAATAATTTAGAACAAGGGTTATGTAAATTTTGCCCTCCTTGATATATTGTAAAATCGAATATAGCAGCTAGAATTTTGTTTACTTATTCTGGGACTTAATTACAAATTAAAGAATGTAGAAGCAACGCCTAGCAATAATACGATTTTATAAATTTTTAGCAAGCAGGTTAGGTTTTAGAAGTAGGGAAGCTAGAGTATTACGCTTATAATAAGGTGGAATACATCTATCTATGTATTAAAATAGCACAATGATTATCCAACTTAATATGGAAATCTTATAAATAGAGATTATGGCTTATACACAAATATTGTCGTACAATCTGATTCCCTCGTCCCAAAGATTTTGTTGCTGATCTGTTCGATATTTTGTGAAGACCAAAAGCCTAGGCTAGTGGACTATCAGTTAGGCAAGCAAGAGTAGCAAACATAGTTAACTCTCACAGAGGGCAGACAAATTACAAACCGTGAGCTCTAACTTAGTTGGTACTTCACATATATACATATCTTTCTCGCTGATTGTTAGGCTTTCTGATCCTTCATCAATATTGCGAACGCAAAGAAAAAGGACGTGTTGTTTTTTGTAAGATCAATTTACAAATCAGCTCTTCTATAATAGGTTAATTGAGGAGAAGTGGTATAACCAACATCATAAGGTAAGAATATGTCTGGTATTATTGATGCTTCATCTACCCTTAGGAAGCGTAAGCATTTAAAAAGAGGTATTAGCTTCACGTTGATGATAGTAGGCCAATCAGGATGTGGTAGATCAACTTTTATCAACACATTGTGTGGTCAACAAGTCGTTGACGTTTCAACAACAGTTATGTTGCCAACTGATACTTCTACAGAAATTGAACTGCAATTAAGAGAGGAGACTGTAGAACTAGAAGATGATGAAGGTGTGAAAATTCAGCTTAATATCGTTGATACACCCGGTTTTGGTGATTCCTTAGACAATAGGAAGTCATTTGATATTATTTCTGATTATATTCGTCACCAATACGATGAAATATTGTTGGAAGAGAGTAGAGTTCGTAGAAATCCGAGATTCAAAGATGGTAGAGCACATTGTTGTCTGTATATGATTGTGCCTACTGGCCATGGTTTAAAAGAGATGGATATTGAGTTTATGAGACAATTAGGTACATTGGTTAATATTATCCCTGTGATTAGTAAAGCCGATTCTTTGACCCAAGAAGAGCTAAAATTGAATAAAAAATTAATAATGGAGGATATTGATCGTCATAATCTACCAATTTATAACTTCCCATTTGATGAGGAAGATATAAGCGAGGAAGATTATGAAACAAACACGTATCTGCGCTCGTTACTTCCTTTCTCTGTTATCGGTTCTAATGAGGTTTTCGATGTCGGTAACTCTACAATGATTAGAGGTAGAAAATATCCATGGGGTATGCTAGACGTGGAAGACACCAGCATTTCTGACTTTGTTGTACTAAGAAATGCTTTGTTAATCTCACATTTACATGACTTAAAGGACTATACACATGAAGTGTTATACGAAAGATACAGAACAGAAGCACTATCAGGGGAAACTAGTTTCAATTTTAGAAATGATATTCCACCGCAATCACTTCCAAGAGGTGATGTATCACATTTACCTCATGGATCGCAATCGCCTATGCCACCTTCTTCGCAAAGTATCACTGGACAAGATGCATCCTCCAGCGACACATACACTGCACGTGAAGAACAAATACGACTAGAGGAAGAAAGACTAAAGGCATTTGAAGAAAGAGTTCAACAAGAACTAATATTAAAGAGAAAGGAATTGCTTCAAAGAGAGCAAGAACTTAGAGAAATTGAGGAGCGTCTAGAAAGGGAAGCAAAACAAAAGCAAGAACAGGCATACTAAATAGGTGTAAATTTATTCAGAACTCCTTGATGCTTTTCAATGGAGTATTATTACTATTATAAATTATAATTACTTGAATAAATATAAGTGATGTTTACTTGTTGAGATAGGATTTGACTATTTCATTATTATTTTTAAATTTGTGTTATTTTATTTATTTTCCTAACCATATGAAACCAAAACATAAAATTGAATGTCAAGTAATAAACCACACAAAGACAATATAAAAAAGACCAAAATAATTATGTAAACTTCAAGGATAATCAGTGAAATATTAACGCTATTTACCTATATAGTGTAATTTATGATGCTACTTTTGGTGCTGCTTTCCAGAACTTTTCTCCTTTGTGAGAGATAAAAAATTGAGCTCTTAGAGGGTCTTCTTTGTCAAAGTTTTCCGGAACATTGAATGAAAACTCAGGAAAAACTAAAATATCACTAACCAATTTAGAACTAGTAATCTTCGTAAAGTCCCTCCAAGTGACTTTCCTATCTAAACCACTCTTAATGAAATCATTTAAATATGTCATTATTGCATCGGTAAACAGAGCAGAACCGGTGAATTTCATTACACTCAAATCATTTCTGACATTAACTGTGCTTAAATCATCTTTGTTGTTTAAAACATGCTCCACTATTTGTGCGACAACCTCTCTCAGTACTGGGTGACCAGGTTTAGCTTGTATAACCCATGTACCGAATTGTAATCTCCTCACATAATGACTTCTCCAATCGACTGCTTGCGCATCATGTTCAATTCCGACAGTTAAACCAATATCACTTGGTTCAACAGTTTCCGGAATCCAGTTTGGAATCGGCTGTAATGGGCTAGTATCAATATCAGCATAAGTACCTCCTCTTGCTAACAAAACCAGATACTTGAAGAAATCGATTCTTAAGATATTATCAGGCAATAGTTTATATGCTTCGACTACCTCCGGCACAATTGAATAATAGTGATGAACCAGAGCATTCATCATTTCTGGGGTTAAAATTTCGTGGACAAATCCAGGATTTTTTTCTTGCCAAGTAGCTTTGACGTGCAGGACTTCTTCAGGTGTTTGTGATCCAGACCAGGTTTGCCAGAGGAACGCCGGAAATCTGCTCTTACCATCGTATTCAAAATTATATGCCAATTTCTCACGCAATGTTGCATCGGTCGAAATTTGTTTCATGTTTCTCAATTTTCTCTCAAGGACTTTCCTTTGTCTCTCAAACTGTTTGCTTTGTTCTTCTTGTTTTAGTTTTATATCCTCTGCTAGTTTTGCAAACTTAGCCATTACATCAGCATCGGCCTTCTGATTAGAGTTTGCAACATTTATACTTTGAGTTATCTCTTTTGGTAAGTTTTGCAATATCTTTTGAATATCAGATGCTCTCGCATTGGATGATAGTTTTAAAAGCAATGCAATACCGGCTAAACCAGCTATGAGAAAGAAGAAAATTCTCAAAATCTTAAAATTAGACCTCTTACGTGCCATTGTCATATATCTGCAATGAGCAACAATTCTATGTGCTTCAAATGCAGGAATTAACCTATTCGAAATATGAACTTAAATTGAAAGTCAAGTTTAGAATATGATCCCTATAACCGATGTAGATGTCTAGCACAGTGTCAAAAAGATCACATCACTGAGCTAATATTAGAATTATACTTTGTTATTGTTCTCAAAGTAGAGTGTATACAAATTTTTGATCAAGTTGTTTTATCACTATACACTAATGGCCCTATATATAACTATTGATTGCGATGAGTAGAAATATTCATATATCGTATTAATAAGAGAAACAAACGGTGACTATCATCAAAACATACAGTATTGATTTGTGCAAATACAAGGATTATTGACTATTCATTTTAGTTAAATCCATGAATCAGGCGAACAATGACTTGTCTAAAACTTTGAATTCCTTTACAATATTCTTTAGGACATCGTAACTTGCTGTAAGTCTCTTGACCTCTTCGGTTTTGCTTAAGAGCTCTACCTCTTCAGCTTTTAAAGGTACATTTATTGATATTAACACATCTGTTTCAACATCCTTCATTCGTTTTAATGCAAGACAGATTGCCAACGTTTCTCTCATATCCTGTTTACCCCATTTGTGCACAGATTCAGTTAATATGCAAGTAATGGTACCATCTGGCTGAGTTTCTTTCTTTACAGTATCCCAGGCATCTCCACCATTCAATGATGTCACATCTTCAATATGCACATTCAAGGCTTCATCATCAGAAGGAGCCTCCACCATTTGTAATAAGTCAATAATTATACTTTCGTTTTCTGCTAGGCCATCCTCTGCATGAGCACATTCCTGTGGAGTGCGACTATTAACAAATACCTCCTGAGTATCCGGCACTTCCCTTAGCATTGATACATCCATGAACCCTAAAGGCAAAACGGTAGTAATTGCACCACCATAAAGTTGGGTTGTACAGGTAGACATTTCTGTAATTTTGCTTTAGAATTATAAGTGAAATCTATAATCGATGCCTTATTGGTTAGTTTCTGCCTATTGTAAATCAACAATTGGAGTTTCTTCTATGACAGGCCAAGTAACTCATCGCTCTTCATTATGTAAATTCGGCGATACCACTCTGATCACACACCACGCGATTTCATTGGGAAAATGATGCGAGCGCGATGAGGATGGCATCTCAATATATAGTACACACACGTAATTCTTATAAATATTGGCCATACACTAGTTGAAACTTATTCTTATATACTTGGAAAAGTACAATAGAAAAATAGAACTGTAGTTTATTTAGAAATGAGCTCTGTTTACTTGGTTCCAGCCAAGATTGAACTTGTGGGAAACGCTGGTGTTCCGGAAGAGATCAAATTTGAAGAAGTGGCTCAACTTCGAGGTAAGGAGCTGCATGGTGAGGACTTAATTCAACATCTAGATGGTTATCATGGCCAATTAGTCAAAGATGGTAAAATCGAAGAATTATCTAGTGTAGTTGATTTTGAAAGGGAAGAAGAGATATTTAAGCAGGAACTTAACGCGTTTAAAGAAACAGCAGACATACTTAGGGCACTACACAACTAAAGCAAAAAACTGACTAAAATGTTACAAGTAGATACCATAGAAAACAAACAATGTTTAATTGCAAAAAAGAGTCTAAGGTCTAAGCCTAAATCATATAGTCAAGGTTGCACAATGACTAAAAATCTCACTGCGATCACCAAATTCACATGCATACAGGTTTGTTTGAATCCACCTAGTATATCTAACATCTCTGAATTATAGTTGAAGTATAATGAATTCTGAAAGATATCCCAATTGATGTCAACTACAACAGACTATCACAGTTTGCTGGTTTCACGAAGCATTGAACCTGCACACGGCTCTGCGGGTTGCCGTGTGGCATGTGAAATATTTCAATGCCAAAGGGGACTTGGTTGACTCGGGAATAAGTAATCTAAAGTATATATAAGTGAAGCACCAACCTATTTACTAAATTGTGGTATATGTCAAAACGGTCTACCATTAATATTACTGACTCAATTGATAGTGATTTAATACTAGGCAAGGTAAGATGTTTGGTGCTGACTTTGTAGAGGATAAAGTTATCCAGTTTGAGAATTTTGTTGAAGGGCTAATGTACTCTGTGGATTACGATGCTCCATACTTCTACTCTGCGTTACTTTTCATTATATTTAACCCATTGTTTTGGAATATAGTGGCAAGGCTGGAATACCACACACATTTCCTAACCAAGATTGCTGGTTCGCCAAAGAGAGGCTGTTATTTCCTTGCAGCTACCATATTTTCTCTAGGTATTGCTAGAGATTTGACATTTGAAAAGGCATTGAGACATCAAGAAGTCTCCCCATTGTTAGACACCCCAAAAATCACAAATATCGGGTACGCGTTTTTAATTGTGGGCCAAATACTAGTGATTTCCTCAATGTACCAGTTGGGTATCACGGGTACTTACTTGGGTGACTATTTCGGTATTTTAATGAATGACAGAGTAACAGCTTTTCCATTTAATGTTTCCAATAACCCAATGTACCAAGGTTCTACATTTTCTTTCATCGGTACTTCGCTAATTGCTGGTAAACCAGCAGGTTTGATTTTGGCATTCTTTGTACATGCCATGTACTACATGGCTCTAAAGTTTGAGGAACCATTTACAGCTGAAATCTATGCAAAGCGTGATGAGGAGAAAAAGTCTAAGAAACAATAATTAGTTTGACCTGTATAGCTATCTAACTACTATTCCATATACATCATTTCCCAATCCATACCAGAAAGCTTTTTAGACACTGTTGGTAGTCGGTTCATCACTAACAATAACTTTTGTATTATAATGTTTATGTATTAATGTTGGTAACCATAAAATTGAACATGAGCTATTGGATTAAAAAAAATGTTAGCATCTTCAGGACTGAAGAGTGCCCACAATTGGATTAACAGAATGCCTCCTGTGGGAATTGAACCCACGATCCCCGCATTACGAGTGCGATGCCTTACCACTTGGCCAAAGAGGCAATTATGATTAGTTACTTACTACGTGAAATAACACCTGCTTTGTATAATGCAAGAAAAATAGTTGACATACAACTACACGATGAAATCACATGCTCGATGCCTACCCTCTTCCCAGAATCACATTGTTCTAAAACTCCTCAATTATAGCTGTAAATGCGATGAAGATAGGCAAAAGAGTTCATTCGATCGACCAATTGACTTAGTCAAACGAGATAGCATAGCAGGTTTTACCAATAGCAGTAAAATACATAATGAAGTGGCAATTTACCGACTATCTAAAAAGTCCTGCAAATAGGTTATGCATAAGCCAATATTTCACAGCACAACTGCATAGCACCATTTAGTGAAATCAAGCAAAATATGACCAAAACCAATAAAAAGAGTACTAACTCAACTTATTATAATGTAGTGTGAATAAGGTCAGAAACAAATGTTCCAGTTTTCAACCATAAAATTTCCCAAGAAAATTTTTTTATTTATTCCTCAAGCCTTTTATATTTCTGCAAAACTAAAATTCTTGATCTGACTACGTAATGCCTTCATGAGAAAAAAGAAAGAAGGTCATTGCCTCCAAACAGAAGAGTTCCTTTGACGGAAAAATTAGAGCTATCAGCCATTCGATGAGGTGGCCATGTCACCCTATAGGACAGAGAGAGGTCAGAGTAATGAGACGGTTCGAAAAAATCGTTTTACCATGAAGAAAAACCAGGAGCCATGCGTAGATTATCTTACCATATTAATCTGACATTGTAGCAATGAGAAAAGTGGCTAAATAACAGTAATATTCAGTAGCACAGCTCATCACTTTTTAATATACTTAGCTGGGAGGCTATGTCATCTTAAAAAACTACGCTGAAAAACCTTTAGTACTTTCTATACTTCTCTACAGGTAAAAAAAAACTGGAATTGGAACACAACCCATTGAAAAATGAAAGTGAGCATCCACCATTCCTGGAATTGTACACCAAAATAGGAAAATTTTGTTACAACAAGTACACTGATCTCCAACCACTACAGCATCGTATAACGAATTTACTTACGCAATTAATTATTTACCACCCCCCACTCCATACAATGGCAATAACCTGCGATTACTTGGCGTACAAAACTTAACAATTCTGTAGCATGTTTACTTTATAACTATGTTAAAATATGAGTAGGAAGAGAACAATGGGAACGTCTATTTCAGGATCATATGGTTCGAAGTACTTATACGATCGCTTCTGCTCTAGATTAGTAGTGCCCATTCTCCGCATAAAAAATCATTCATTGTACTCTATAAACTTCATGTAGCGTTGTATTAGTCCGCTTCAACTCGTACCTTAGTTCTTCCTGATCTAGTAAGTGAGGGTCCAAAAAAATATTCCTACCCGCTTTCGCATTGTTTGACAGTATATATACGCATATTTCTAAAAAGAAAGAAGCTATACAGATTTGTAATTATGCTCTGTTATTTATTCACAGCTGTGTTATAGTATTGCTATGCTTACCAAGTGCACATTTGCTCTGTGGAGTTCATTTTTATATTATTCCTCCCACCCCCAAGAACTGCAAAGTATAGTACTGATTAGCAAGCCATCTATGAAAAACTAGTACCCATGAAATATCATTTAATGTGTTCGTTTGTATCCTGCTCTATAGTCTAAATTCGCTATATTATCTTTTTCAACTTTCTCTCTCAAAAAAAAGCAACGAAAGTAGTTTTTATGCCTCCCAATGCGGCACTTTCTGTGGAGATGGGCACAGTCCTGATGAAGAAATTTGAAATTCTAGCTCATCGCAAAATTTTTTTTTCATTGTATAATACACATGGATAGTGGTGACATGGCAAGTAGTCCAGTTAGTTGTGATATATAATCTCTATCTATTTCACCATTGATGACCTGCCTAACTGTTTGTAGTTTATTGATTTGAAGTTATCATTAGCATTTTTTTAATAATTCTGGATTCTTTCTGTATAGAAAAGAGCATAATTTATATAACCATAACGAGAAATGTCTACCAATTTTGAAAAGCACTTTGAAGAAAACGTCGATGACTGTAACTTGGAGCAACTAAGAGACATCTTGGTTAACAAGGAAGGTAAGAGTGCTCTTGCCAACAGATTTAGAGCTCTGTTCAACTTGAAGACTGCTGCTTCCGAATTTGAAGCCAACCCATCTGATGCTGAAAAGGCTGTGCAATACATGGGTGAGACTTTCGGTGACAACAGTGAATTGTTGAAGCATGAAGTTGCTTACGTCTTGGGTCAAACCAAGAACCTAAAGGCTGCTCCACTACTTAGAAAGACTATGTTGGATCTAGCTCAACAACCAATGGTCAGACATGAAGCAGCTGAAGCTTTGGGTGCCCTAGGTGACAAAGATTCTTTAGAAGACCTTGAAAAATGTCTGAAGAACGATCCTCATGTCGCTGTTAGAGAAACTTGTGAGTTGGCTATTGCTAGAATCAACTGGCAACACAGTGATGCTCCAACCAAGGAAAGCCTACAACAGTCTCTATATTCCAGTATTGACCCAGCTCCTCCTCTAGCTCTAGAGAAGGAGTACGACTTGGAAGAACTAAAGAAGCTCCTGAACGACCAAGAAAAACCTCTATTCTTGAGATACAGAGCTATGTTCAGATTGAGAGATATCGGCACTGACGAGGCCGTTCTAGCGTTGGCCAGTGGTTTCAATGACCCATCTGCTCTATTCAAGCACGAAATTGCTTACGTTTTTGGCCAAATGGGTTCTACCGCCGCCGTCCCATCTTTGACTGAAGTTTTGGGCCGTAAAGAAGAGGCCCCAATGGTTAGACACGAAGCCGCTGAAGCTTTGGGTGCCATTGCTTCTGAAGACGCTCTTCCTATCTTAAAGCAATATTTGAATGATGAAGTCGATGTTGTCAGAGAGTCTGCTATTGTTGCTTTGGATATGTGGGAATACGAAAACAGCAACGAGTTGGAATATGCTCCAGCCTAATTCAACACTCCCTCACACTTTTAATGCTTCCCCTTTCATTTTCTTAAACAAAGACGTTTCTATTGAATGGTTTAATTAATACCATTCCAAATACTCAATTTAATTTTCAAATGCTGGTTCACCTATTTCTGAATCAATTATTTATTTCATTTCATACTTGTATGTTTTCTTATGTATAGCTTTTGATAGAATAATCATGAAAACAGATAGCCGTTGTTAATATACTAAGCACTTTCATTGGTCATTAGGGAGATATCTCTTTATCTTCGTGCTTGAATATTATAAGGATTAAGTCTGGTCATTCTAATCTTTAAGCTTGCATCAGCTATAACCTGATAATGCAGTCATATACAGTTATTAACCTATCAGTCACGTGATGCTTTTTTTTATTATCTAAAAATGAAAAATTTGAAACAATTTGCGATGATCCGCCCATCACATATGCAAAACTCAGAGCTGCTTTTATTTATTTCAATCGCTTACCAGACACTATTATTAGTCAATAGAATTTAGATAGGATTTCACAAACAAACTCAAAAAACATTCAAAGCAGAGAAAATGGCGCCAACTGAAATCACTTTTGTCACTGGCAATGCCAACAAATTGAAAGAGGTACAGATGCTGCTAGCAGCTGAAGACAAAAAAGGCTCCATCACCTTAAAGAATGAGCCACTTGATTTGGATGAACTGCAAGATGTTGACTTAAAGGCAATTGCACTAACAAAATGTAAACAAGCTGTCAAAGAACTAGGTGTCGGTACCCCAGTATTTGTGGAAGACACTGCACTCACTTTTGATGAGTTCAATGGCCTACCTGGTGCCTACATCAAATGGTTTTTGAAGAGCATGTCGCTTGAGAAAATAGTAAAGTTACTAGAACCATATTCCAACAAAGGTGCAGAGGCAATCACAACCATTGCCTACTGTGACGAAAATGGTGAATATCATATTTTCCAGGGAATCACCAAAGGTAAGATCGTCGACAGCCGTGGCCCAACGAATTTTGGCTGGGATTCCATATTTGAACCTCTAGAAGGTAAGGGTATGACATACGCTGAAATGGAGAAAGATTTCAAGAACACATTGTCTCACAGAGGCAAGGCCTTTGTCGAGTTTAAGAAGTTCTTATATGCTTAATAATTCGAACTGATTCATAACTCGAAAATCATTCATTATATACCATGCATTTATAGGATACACAAGTCAAATATGATTTATATGTTTTGCAGGACAATTTGTAGGTCATACCTGAGATATTTTTATCAGCATATTCAGGAGTTGGATGTGCTCATTTGTACCATTTGTTAACTTGGAGTCAGTATCGAATAAGATAATCGATACTTTATTTTTGAAGGCGGTATCATATTCAGAGCTTTTGATATAATAATCATGTAGTTGTGATACGACTGATGCTGCTGACCACCCATTCCTCGTAAATTCTTGTATATATTCACTGATCTTATTGAAATCCCTTGTAGCAACCAACTCTACAATCTGTTTTATTGAGGATTCCGGTACAACCGCTGCGAGTTCTTCGACAAGTTCTTTGGATACTTCATCTTCTCCAGAATAACCAATATTTTTGGAAGCTGATTGTAAGAGTGTTATCGCTCTACGTAAATCACCTGCTGATATATCCAGAATGGTCTCGAGGGAACCTGCTTTAACCTTTACACCTTCTTCTTCTGCAACATATTTCAATCTCTGCAATGCATTTGAAGAATCTAAAGATTTGAATCTGAATTTGGAACATCTTGAAGCTAGAGGATCAATAATTCTGGTGACATAATTACAGATCAAACAGAATCTTGTGACTGTGGAGTAAGTTTCCATGGTTCTACGCAAAGCACTCTGTGCGTCTGCTGTCATTGAATCAGCTTCATCAAGAATAATAATCTTATATGGTGGACAAAGATAGTTTTCTAGGTCATGTTTCGATGGTTTAGAGACTGTCAGACGCGCAAAGTTTTTCACTTTTTCTCTAACAATCGATATACCTCTTTCATCAGAGGCATTTAGTTCTAGCACCCTTGTTTTCATGAGTTCCGGCCCAAATAATTCTTTGGTTAGAGCCAAAATAGTTGATGTCTTACCAGTACCAGGTGGTCCATAGAATAACATATGTGGTAAATTAGCTGAGCTTAACGTTTTCTTCAACACATTAACAACATGATCCTGAGCGGCAACATCATCCAATTTCTTTGGTCTATACTTCTCAACCCATGGCTTATTATGCTCAGCTTCAGCAGCAGACTCAGTATTGATCTTCCTTCTCTTATTTTGTCCAAATCCTTCAAACATTTTTGAATTGCTTTTGAGTAACAAAAACTATTTGCCAATTTCTTTTTATCTAAGTATTATGTTCGAGAACAATCAATTGTTTTGGATTGAGTAAAAAAAACCAAAGTGAATTCTTTATTATTCCTGGGTCTGGTTTCCTATTTGTTGCCTAGCACTATATAGTTACTATTTTGGTGTTGTCGAGAAGTTAGTTCACCGCAGTGATTGAAATTATGAAAAATTCCATTTTTCATAATTTCAAGTGACGTAGAGCTCATCGCAAAAATGCATATAAAAGCATTAACCCAAGTAAGCAATGTTTGATGACAAATACATGATACGCTAAGCCGATTATTAAGTAAGTGGAGCAAGTTGATCTTAGGAACTTTTTATTGATTGAGTGACTGTTTTAGAGATGGCTGATTTATTGGATGATGTATGGGGATCCGGTGATGATCTAGATGAGTCTACGAGAGAACTGAGTCCCGATTTACTGAAACTTAAAGATAACCATAGCAAACGGGGGTATCTGGATGGCATTGTTAGCGCAAAGGAGGAAAATTTACAAGATGGTTTCGACATGTCTTTCCCTTTGGGTGCCGAATTAGGTTTGCGTGTCGGAAAAATAATAGGGCGATTGCAAGGTTTAGAATACAGATATGGCAAAGATGATGAAGAGCTAAAGAAAGATTTCAATAATGCAAAGCAAGAACTGCAAATAAAAAATATTCTTACTAAGCGCATTTTTACGGAGGATTATAATTTGGAAGACAGCAAACATCCAGTCGTCTCTAAATGGGAAGAAATCGTCACTAAATATTGTGAAAAGTACAATGTTAAGACGGAATAGATCTCGATGAATAAAGACCTGCTATAATTTCACTACCTAAAGCAATATGCTATAATGAACGTGAGCTATAAGTTTGAAGACTGTATAATTAAAGCTAAAATATGAAGAAAAAGTTATCAAATATCTTTGAAACTCTACGGTATATGAAATGATACTTCATATTGTGATTACCAAAATGGACACCAACCGATATAATGTTGACATAAATTTTCCACAGAAGTAGCTTGCTGGATTAACTTATCAACTTGTTCATTAATTCCGAGGTCCTTACACCTTTTAAAATCGTTACCAGTTAACTTGTTGATGATTCTCCGAAGAACCAACAATGCTCTAGCATTCTTGATCTCCGCTTGCTGCTCTTTTTCCATTTTATTAGCTTGCTCTAAAGTAATTGCTCCTCTACGTAGCAATTCGTTGGTGTTACTTAATTGCAACTGAATGCCAGTCATTTCTGTTATTTTCTGCGGTGGTAAATCAAAGCCCCAATGGATTAATGGATCAAATGCAAATGCTTCTAACATGGCCATTAAAGATTCTTTGTTTGCCCTCAAAACTCTCATTACGTGCTCACAAGTTATTCTGAAGCTTCCTTCTATGCCGCTAACCTCCATTGCGAATGTAAGCATTCTAGTCAATCTGAATGGTACTTTCTCTGGGAATTTCTCTCTAAGTATAGCAGCTTCAAAACAATCACCGAAGTCGATATGAATTACCTTACCTGTTGTTCTGTCTAACATTAAATTACTTGGGTGACGATCACCTAGACCAAGAATATAACCAACCATAGACATAACAGCTAGTGATCTTGTGTATGTTGTTCTTCTATCCAGCCATGCCTCTGATGATCTACTTTTCAGCCACAAAATTTTATACAGGTCTTGACCTTTTGTACTATCTAAAGCATAAGTAAATACTTCAATCTTTTGAAGCAGAGTAAGATTGTCAAAGTCTGGTGCCATCTGCAACATAACCCAATGCTCAATGTTGAGAGGAATTTTCTTTGCATCACGGTGTTCGCTAATAAGTACATGAAAAGTGTCACTGTTAGGAACCCAGCCCAATAAACCAGATTTAGGAGATAATGGAATAGCTGGATATTGCTGTATGTCCAAATGTCTTTGGAAACATTCAGAATCATTTCTTAGGAGGGTATTTACCAATCCAAATAACTGCATTACTAAGTTGTCTTGTCGAATATCCTCGTGACCTTTTAAGACATACTGGTATTCAACACCGTCACTACCATGAATCCATATCTTTCTAGGTCTCTGTTTTGACGATATGACTGTTAATGTCGGTTCAAAATAAGATATCTTGATCACATTCTTAGTGGCTGAGTATGTTCCAGGGACAGCTAATTCCAAATCATGTGCTGCTAATAGTTTTGGAGAAACGTATTGAAGTTCCAATGATTGCAATTGTGGCAATTGCCTGCTAATCCTTCTAAAGACGTTATAATATATATCCCAAGCTTGATTTAAGTTGCTTACATCTTTTGTGCGCTTGTAGTTGAGAACCCACTCATAAGCATCATTTAGATCTCTGCCGAAGGATTTCTTAAATGTGGCCTCTCGTAAAGTCTCGGGTTCGCAGTTCAGTAACTCATGAAGAGGTTCTAACGTTGCAAACATTTTTTCGGTATTATGCTCTCCGAAAAATTGTCTACTTGCATCCTCCAGTCCTTCATACCATAATTCGTGCCATAGAACAGCCAACCTGATCAGTTCATGACTTACTAACTCCGCTTGGTCAACTAAGATAGGACTATGTATCCTCATCTTCTCAATTATGGACAAAGCAGCTTTCTGCCTCGAAACAGACTCGGATTTAATTGCAACAGTTAAAGGATAAATTAGTGCTTGTGGATGCGCTTTCCCCAAATCAGAAAGAAGTGAAAGCAACGCTTTACTCACAACAGGATTAGGTTGATGTATTCTAGATATCAATTGTGGTAGGACTTCTAACCAATTGTCAATTTTAATCATACCAAATCCATCATGCATCGCTTTATTAGCTTCTTCTACTCCACCGAAGGTGAACCATAATGTCAGAAGACGTAAATTATCTTGAAGTGAACTTGCCTTAAGGAGGGATATTGAATGAAAGAAACCTTTGATAGCAGGAACAACGTGACGCTGTATAATTTCAGGGGAGAACTTACTTTCATCGTTACTAAAATAATCTGTTCCCATTATACTATTTTCGATCCTCCAATCCCCATTAACTTGAGCGCCGTTCGTGTCCTCATTTTTATTTTTTGACGTTAGCATACTAATAACCTCAAAATTGGCTAAAGCCCAGTTGTGCCATGCCTTATACCAATTCTTATCAAAGTGTGTTGCTAATAAGTAAGAACCCAAAATCGCATCAGGATTTTGCACTCTCCAATTGGGTTGTATTGCAACTCTCCATTCTCCCTGTTTCAAAAAGCACCTTGCTAGCAATTTTGTGTATGTCTCAATGTGCTGCGGAGCAACCGTCGCATTTTGCGGTACGCTCTGCGCTATCATATTACTAGGGTCCAAACCCAAATCATGAGCCATTCTTGAAGTGAATCCGATTAAATGATGCAAGACCTCTTCATGGGAAGATGTCGCCCACAAATATTTTAATTGAGCGTAAACTACTGGTGGTGGTGCCTTCGCAGTATTTGGTTGATTTGGATCACTACCATCCTCTAGTAATGAGTAAAGAGCTTTTTGAGCCAAACTCATTCTGCCAGACTTACGACATAAATTAGCAAACTTTATCCAAATATGCATATCCTGTTTTGGCTTAACGACCAAAGAGCGCACTCGTAGAATTCTTTGCCAAATGTCAACATTTTTCTGACAACCCAGTAGACGTTGATCCCATAAATTGCGGTAATGTGTTCTTTTTGCCGAGTTATGAGATGCCTTCTTATAGTCAATTATTTCTTCGAGTTCAGCTATGATTTGCGTACGAACAACAACACCATAAGCTCTAGTATAACTTTCATTAATTAGTGCTGATATTTCTGTAACCAATAAGTCGCGAGCAGCAAATATATGTTTCTCAGCCTCATCAAATCTGTTTCTGTGTAAACACAGAACTGCATCAAAGAATTCCTTATCAGGCGAATTTTCTTTCATTACGCTAATATACTTTTCAATCTCATCCCATTCACCTAAACCCCAAGCCGCCCCAGCAGCTAGAGGTGCAATTTTCTTCCGTACTTGCAAATTAGATGTCTTCCATTTGTTTTCTGCCAGTTGAGACAAGGTTTCATATTCACCCAAAGCATGTAATGACCTCATTCTACCTACAGTAACTTCAATTGAGTTATCTCCTGCTTCCGCCCTTTTGGTATAAGAGTCTAGTGCATCATCCCATCTTTGGAGCTTTTCATACCATGTTTCCTTCAACTGATAAGAATGATGTTGCTGTGCATGTTTTAGAATACCTATAGCTGCATCAGTTTGGTGTAATTGATTGTTAATACTAATCAAGGACTCAATCGTAGAGCTTACCGGCTCCTTTATAAATTTTACTTCTTTATAATGTAGTGCTTTAGCATACGCGTGACATCTTTCAGCATATTGTCCTAAAGTGTTTATTGGGATTGGCAACGGTTTATCATCATGTTCCATGAATTCTATTAAGTTCAATAAAACTTGATGTATTTCTGGGGGGTTTTGTGGTGATGATAATGCACTACATAGAGATCCGATCAAACTTTCTTGGTATTGAGTGTATAATTCAGACCAAAGGCTGGAGAAAGAGGCATTGAATAGTTCCCTTGCTAGAGGGTGATAAATGCTTGCCAAATTAGCACATGTGCGTAGCGCTGGAGATGGTGACTCCTTTAAGAACTGGATAGATAAACGCCTTATCCAATCTTGCCAGTCTTCTTTGGTTCTAAGCTGAGAACAGTCCCAAACAGATTTCAAACCATTTTGGTTTATCGGAAGTTTTTTATCAGTAGTTTCAGCTATATTAGACAAGGATAATTGTTTCTGCTCAGTATCATCTTCCAATATGATAGTATTCGGAAGAGCCTCTCCATTAAGTAATTTTGTAACCAAATCATCATATATGGCGTGCTTTATAGAGCAATCAACTAAAATTCTATTGACTACTGGGACAAATATGATATAGTTTCTTTTCAAACGTAGTAACAACAAAGATAGTGTATTCAGAGTCACTTCCCTAAGTTCGTCATCATTAACATACAATACCCTTGCCAATGAGTGAACTATTCGTGACGCCATCTCTGATAAATTAATACATTTTGAAAGTTTACCAACCGTTATGATGGCAGCCTTTCTAAGATGGCCGGTAGAAAATTCAGTAAGTTTTAATATTGATGGTAATATAGTATGAGCATACAACTCTAGATTTGTGTCAAATATCACAAAAGACTGAAGAACTCTAATTGAGTTTTCTCTTCCAGCTGAACGATCTTTTTCTAGAACTCCTAACAATAAATTTAAAGTTAAAGGGATAAATCTTTTAAACTCACCTTTTAGTGCATAACATAGAGAATTTATAACAGATAATATTGTGACCTGTAAGTTCTCAAATCGAAAAAACTCAATAATAGCATCATATATTTCGTCAACATAAGGCCGTATATGTTGTTTCATTATAACTGTCAATTGACATAGCTGTTGGAAATAAAAATCCAAAAGATTACTGGGACACATATGCATGACTGAAATTATCCCAGGTATAATCTTGTCAAGGAATGAAATACATTTCAATCCCATAATTTGGAATATCTGCATTATGGCCTGCACTGCAGATGTATGATAGGATGATAATGACGGATCCTTCAGAATTTTCATGAGGGAAACAATCACGACTGTGGGATAATAGTCATCATTAGATGGAGAATTACCTTGCATTAATAATGCCACATCAATTGGAGGTTGATTCTGTTCTACTGCAAGCTTTGTTTTTAGGTTAACTTCAACATCTCTTTGTTTGTGTGGGTCAAGCGCACCTAAAATACCGATTAATCTAACAGTTTCCCTTCTAATATTTTGTGCACTTTCTGCCCTTAAGATACCAATTAACACACTTAACAGATCAGGATAGTCTAAAAATGGACGTATAACATATCCTGATGAGGCTGCCAATTGTCCCAATGATTTCAATGCTGCATCTCTTTTGAAGGAGTTTGATTGATCCTGGAGTGTTTTTATCATCAACGGAAATAGTGTCGAGTTATTCTGCTTCATATCTTCACCCCCAACCACCGCTAGTGCACCAATTGCTTTAAGTGCAATGGATGCTACGGTTGAGGAGTTGTCATCTAACTTTGGTAATAAAACGTTTAAAATGGGCTCAATATAAGGTTTCGTAACATTTTTGCTTGATTGGATTAAAGTACATAGCAATGTGGCTGCCTCATCTTTTCTAGTTGAAAAATTTGGATACTTCAATTCAGTAATAAGAGACAATAAGTAGTTTCTTAAGGAAGGAATAACATATGCAGGATTAACCGTGACTAGTCTACCAATTATTTTCATAGCCTCAATTTGGATAGCAATCAGTTCGTCATTTAGAGCTGTGAACAGCAGCTGAAGATTCTCTGGTTTTGCCAAATGTGAGTCAAATGGGGATGAGAGATGTTTTAATATTTCTAGTCTAATTTCAGGATTCAAGTCAGTCACCGCAACTGTTAACAATTTCTCTAGTACTTCAGATACAGTATTCAAAGAATTGAGAGAGGTTTCTTTACATATGCTGTCATTAATAAAAATTTCACAACTTGTTAAAGCAGCTAGTTTTCGCACAAGTTGGTTTTCATGTTCGATATAGTATATTATCACATTCTTAACAAACTCAGTTAATACTACCTTAAATTTAGTTTCGCGGAATATCTTCAAAGTCTGTATCAGAATTTGAGCGTCATTTAGGTCATCATTTGCTATTCCGATTTGATGATAAACGTTTTGATTTCTCCATACTCTTGCCGCATTTGGTGAAAACGGTTTACCTTTTATGGGCGTGCCAGGTTCTATAAAATGATCACCAGAAAGATGGATACATAACAGATCTAGCAATTCCTTATCAATATGCTTTGCATAGTCAGGTGTGTTAGCACTCAAAATAGAAAGTGTTTTTTGCATATGATCTGATAAAGGACATTCTAGAATTAATTTTAATAGACCGCCCTCCAAATATTTTTGTAGATCTTCTCTGATAGCAGAAGATAGTTTTCCAATACAATAGAATACACCCTCCTCGTAATCTTTTCTTGTCCTGTACCTTGTTCTCAGGCTTTCCTTCAATGTAATTAATGTAGGTTCTAAAAATTCAAACATCATTTCACCAACATTATCAGCAATATCACCAATAGAGATAAAGATATGCGATCTTTCTTTGTTAGAAATGTTGTAAGTTGTAATATTTTGAAGTAAATCTAGGAAATGGTTCATGACCTTGTCCAAATAAAGATTAGAAAACATTACCGGATTAAGTGATGCCAACAGTGATACAATACTACATATTTCTTCCCGAATTAATGGTGACCTATGATCCTTAAATGACATAGTAACGTAGTAGATATCATCAAAAAAGTCATTTAAGCATTCGCTATCCAGTTCGAGAAGCTCATGATAAACCAACAAAGTTGCATGAATAGCATCTGTTGTTTTTAAAGTCAGTCCAAACGCACAACCTTGCATAAGGTGTATTATCCATTCCTTACATGCACTTTCATCTCTCTTCGAAATGATTCTCAAACAACAGCCAACTACTTTAGCGGCATCAAAACGCATCAAATTATCTGGATCTCGTAGTGCTCGCCATATATTGTCAAGAATAGAATTGATGTATGGGTATAACACAGTAGGAGAGTTTTTACTCAATACAGTAATTATTTGTAATGACGCGTGCTTCCTTAGTTCTTGGGTTTGGGTTGAGAATTTGCTTTCAGGTGATGTTGTTAGCCACTCTATACAGTTTTTAACCTCGTGCTGTAAAAATTCAGAAGTTATTGAGCTCGTTGGAATAGCTAACTTGCCTAGTATCTCAATTGCTTGCTTCATTAAATCCAAGTTTTTGGAAGGTATAAGTACCTTTAAATATCCAGCAAGTTTAGTAGTATAATTTGGAAGTTCTTCGGTTTGTGAATAATACCATATTAAACAGTCAACGGATAGCACACCTGCAATTTGACTTCTCACATCCTTACTGTGAACCATCTGGTAAATCTTATTGTCCAACTTATGATTGAAGCTCTGAAACTGCTCTATTGATATCTCATGAGCCAATGATATTAAGACGGTCTTTAGCTTATTTGTAGCCGATAGTCTTAGTCTAACGTTCGGACTTTTCAATAATTCTAAAATGTAGTCCATGAGCATGGGCAATGATTCCAAATCGGGAAGCACATCACTTTCCAACATAGTTGATTCCCCCTTTGTAAAATTGCTAGCAGAACCAGAGTCATAGTCGAGTATAGGAACCGGTGACATGCTCTGCTCATTCGGGGTACCAATTACAGCAGATCGGAGTAACGCGGCACTTTCACTGCTATCCCTATCTTCTAGTTTCAAACTTGACATTCCATTGGTGAGTGCATGTGCTGTCCCATCTCCGTCATGTAATAAACCCACCGTTTTCATTATTGCTGTTACAGATCAATTATTTGCTCTTCAATATGAATGAAAATAATGCAAAATGGAATATACTATGAGACTTCACCACACAATAAAAAGAACGTGGTACTTTGAATGATTGAAATGGATATAATAATGAAGGTAAGGCCAAGTTTTTGATCAATAGCTTATTATTCGTTTACGTTTCAAAGTTGTATTTCACCAGATTCTGAAACGATAATCTGTTCTGTTTTCTTTTTGGCCTGCAAAATAAAAAGACTGATAGAAAGCACACCCTCCAATAAGACAAAATTTTAATCTATTCACTGCAGGTCCAGAGAATAACAGCCAGTCAATTGCAAAAGGAGCACTACAACATTATAATTCTTAAATATGGAATATGATGGCCCTCTAAGTGAGCAGAATTCAGAAGTCATTTTTGGCAAGGCCAGTGACCCTTTAACTATGTCGTTTAAAATTACTAATCAAATTTATGGACCATACCGCCCAAATTGGCCGTTAAGGGTCTTCAAAACTGGTCAATTGTGCTTATCCCAATACATTTACATTGTGTATAGTTAGGAATAAGAGGTATTGTATGTTGGTATTATAGATAGATTTGCTTTTTGCTCTGCTCAAGTTTCTGCACAGCGAGCAGTCGCTATTCCATCATATATCCAGTTGAGGAAGTGGCATTGATGAAATAGTTGAAGCCAACAATAGAATGGTTTTGTTCTAGTTCGATTAAGGTAGTAACTTTTGTGGTGAAATACTAAGAGTTGTACTAAGTGTGGATCAATTAATAGTGCTACCCTAGACAGTGTCAACTGTATTTCATAAGCAATTTCAAAAAGAACAGGGCTATGTACTGTAGTAATGATTGTTTGACAGTTCAAATGCTGGAGCGTTTACTACACTCTGGCGCAACTTGAACCGAAGATTATGACTCGAATAGACCGAATGTATATGTAATATACTATAGACGACATGTGATTGTTCATGGTCAACGGTGACGTCTGCTATGATTTCTTGGGGGTTCACACTTCCTTTGACCAACATTTCGCTTTGAAGGGAAACTTAAACTTGCTAAACCTCCTCTTCTCCTAAAATAGGGACCTCTTGAAATAGTGCCTTCTTCTGATTAAGAGATCTGTTTCGCATATTACCAAATATAGGTGTTGCTATATTGATTAGTGTTCAATTGAATAGAATTAGAATAAAGCAAGGCTTTGATATTCCTTATTGTATAAGATTGGCCAATTGGATCACCGAATTGTAACTAACTCAAAAATATAAGAAAAGCGTTGATACAGCATACTTGTTAGTATCAATAATAATCAGTTTAGACAAATAATCTGTGTTTTTGATTGAAAACTGTTGAAACAAATAAACAGATTACATTTGAAGCATTATAAAAACATCTATTGCGGTTGTAAGGAGCAATATTCCAATAACGAAACTTTGGCAATACTTTAAAACAGTTCATTTTTACTCAATTGTTTTAGAAGGCAGTAAACGCACTAGAAACTATAAAAAATGTCCTACTTAAACAATCCTGCTGTCGTTATGGACAATGGTACCGGTTTAACCAAACTTGGTTTCGCCGGTAATGACTCTCCATCGTGGGTTTTTCCAACAGCAATTGCTACTGCACAAGCATCCAACACCAAAAAATCTACTGTTGTAAATAAGAGTAGTGCCGGTGGTGCTGATTCTTCAGGTAGTGGGTATTTTGGAAATTCTACCTCTGCTACTTCGTTCAACAGCGGCGATATGTCATCATTGCTGTTGTCCAACAACCTGGCTGGTAAGAGAGGCACTGAAGATTTGGACTTCTACATAGGTAATGAAGCTTTAGCAGCAGCACAAGGTCAGTCATACTCTTTGAGTTATCCAATTAGGCATGGTCAAGTTGAAAATTGGGATCATATGGAAAGATTTTGGGAAAATTCCATCTTCAAATATTTGAGAACTGAACCAGAAGATCATTTCTTCTTACTGACAGAACCACCTCTAAATCCACCTGAAAATAGAGAGCAAGTTGCTGAAATTTTCTTCGAATCTTTTAATTGTGCTGGTTTATATATTGCTGTTCAAGCAGTTTTGGCTCTGGCAGCCTCATGGACCTCCCCAAAAGTCACTGACCGTTCTTTGACCGGTACAGTTATTGACTCTGGTGATGGTGTAACGCACGTTATTCCTGTTGCCGAGGGTTATGTTATTGGATCTGCTATTAAGAATATCCCAATCGCTGGTAGAGATATTACTCTATTCATTCAACAACTATTAAGAGAGCGTGGTGAACAAGATACATCACTAAAAACCGCAGAACGTATCAAACAGGAATACTGTTATGTTTGTCCAGACATAGTAAAGGAGTTCAACAAATTTGATAGAGATGCTTCTAAGTTTGCCCAATTTGTGGTGGAGAGCCAAGAGAAAACTAGGAAGAAGATTGTTGATGTTGGTTACGAAAGATTTTTGGCTCCAGAAATATTTTTCAACCCTGAAATTGCTTCTTCTGATTTCCTCACCCCATTACCAACTGTTGTTGATGAGACTATTCAAGCTTGTCCAATAGATGTCCGTAAAGGTTTATATAATAACATTGTTCTTTCGGGTGGTTCTACTATGTTCAAAGATTTTGGACGTCGTCTACAAAGGGATATGAAATCAATTGTGAATAATAGAATAGCGCAAAGCGAAGCTCTAAGTGGCACTAAATCTACAGGTGTGGATGTTCAAGTTATTTCACATAGAAAGCAGAGAAATGCTGTGTGGTTTGGTGGTTCCCTTTTGGCTCAAACAGCAGAATTCAAGAGTTATTGCCACACGAAGAAGGACTATGATGAATATGGACCTGAAATTGTTAGAAACTTTAGTTTGTTCAACATGGTATGATTTTGCCAACCAAATAACAAGAAAGAACGTAAACAATATAAATAAATACATGTAAACTATAGTATACAATAGTAAGAGAACTATTTGAATTTCAAGAGGTGTATATATAAAGTATCAGTTTTATTAAACAGCAGAAATTTTCATATTAGATGCAATGCGGTAGTAAATAGGTTTATAGGTTCTATTTAATATTCATCTTTGCCACTGATGATGACATTATCAATCTTCAAAATCATTCTACATAACTGAGTGGCTAGCATTATCTGTTGTTTCTTACTGATGAAAGGATCGACGACAAATAATTCCTTCATGTCATTACTACCTTTGCCTAGACAGTCAACACCGAAAACTGGTATGTTTTCCTTCAATTGCTTGCTCTTCAGCGTAGATAGCGTTTCGATTGGATCTAAACCAGAGTTCTCTGCCAATGTCATTGGGACGGTATCTAGGGCATTAGCAAAGGCCTTGAAAGCGTATTGATGAATACCACGTTGTTTATCTGCCTCTTCAGATACAGCCAAAGACATTGTTACTTCTGCAGCACCACCACCATACACAATACGAGAGTCCTTTATTAGATTACGAACAACACATAGAGAATCATGCAAGGCACGTTGAGCCTCATCAATTATCATTTTATTTGAACCCCTGATAAAGCAAGTTACTGTTTTAGATTCTTCTGGTTGTTCAATAACCAGCATACGATCCTTAGTTGTACCAAATTCTAATTCGTAGATGCTAGAACATTCACCTAGTTTATCTGGAGACAAATCTTGGAATCTGGGCACAATTCTACCGTTAGTCGAAATCGCAATATGCTCTAGCTCTTGTCCGCCAACCCATCTTACGGCTGGAAGTTCATTTTGTAATAGTAAATGATTGGCTTCATCATCAAAACCCCATTGACATATCACAACGTCAGCACCAGAATCTTTAACATATTGTATCATTTCCTTGAATTTGTCTTGTTCGTATGTTTGTAATTTTTTGTATTCTTCGACACTGGAGATATCTAGCTTATGCTTTGTCTTTGGCTTTGGTGGTTCAAACGGACAGGTTAGGATAGCCAATTTTACAGACTTTTGGCCTTCTCTAGGCAAGACCTTACTAGGCATCTGTGGGTGTGAGAATTCTTTGTCTAAAAGAACACCCTTAATTAAAGATGAATCTTCTAGAGAACCACCAACACGAGTCTGTAGTTTGATCAAGTCGAAGTCAACATCTTTTCTTTCTTTATCCATTACACTTAAAATAGAATCAACGGCCATTTGAGCAAACTTATCATGAACCTTTGAGACAATCTTAGAGCCCAAAGATGTCTTAGCCGCTTTGAACAGGTAGTCGTTCAATAATTTCGAATCCTTTTCGAACTCAATTGCTGTGATATCCTCAGTGACTGATTCAAGATGGGAAACAGCCAGTTTAGCAGCCTCGTCAAAACCGTTAGCGATTTTAATTGGGTGAATACCTTTATCTATCAATTCCAAGGCCTGATCTAATAGTGCACTTGCTATGACGACAACACCAGTTGTACCATCACCAATTTCATCATCTTGAGACTTTGACAATTGAACTAAAAGTTTAGCAATTTGGTTATCTAGCTCCATTTGGGATAAAATTGTGGCACCATCATTTGTAATTGTAATTTCACCATCTGGGGATATTAGGATTTTATCTAGACCACGGGGACCTAAAGAAGTCTTAATAATTGAGGCAACAGATCTAGCTGCCAAGATGTGAGATTTCTTAGCTTCTAACCCATGCTGTCTCTTCTTATTAGATTGATCCTTGACAATAATAAATGGTCTGCCCATTTCATCCTGTGCAACAATTGCATTGGAGAGGTCTGGCATCTCCATCATTTGCTGTTGTGGTTGAGCCATTCTTTACTTTATTCTGGTTTTGGGGCTTTGTTGGCTTTTGGTCTGAAGCTTCCAATTGCAAGAATATTGACAAACTGCTTTTAAAATTCTAATTGTTAGAATAGAAACACCGTGAGATTATGTTACATCCATTCATTGCCACCAGTAACGCTATTAGAGCAACTTGGCACCAAAAACTCATCGAAGCAATTTTTTGGTTCTTCAGTGCGAAAGTGAAAAAAATTGCTTATGTATGTCGTTTTTAATGATATATATAAGCTATGTTATATGCTTTTATAGAATACTTCATAGAGTTTCAAGTATTTCCTGAGGCCGTTATCCTTTATGTCTATTAAATATATGGATTATATCATATTTAGATATGCCCCTTATGGATATGTTCATTCTAAACCTGACAATTCTAGTATACAGATTTTAGTTTGGGAGGGATTTGAATTGAATCCAAAAAATATTGCTTCTCAGAAATGGATCAAGCAATCCATGCAATGCTCGTATTGTTACTTGGAGTTTTTTCTAGTTGTTCATTTTTGTCGGTAAATGGTTACTCTGTCATAATAGGGCATAAAAAAGTGAATGTGGTAGTACCACACAGAATCAGTTATTGGTTCTGTACTTGTAGTTACATTTGATACAGGTGTAGAAAACTGTAGCACCTTCATCTGCCGAACGTAACTGCAACGTTTGGTAACGCATCTCATCGTGGCCACACTTTGGACATTTTTCTTTGATAGTAGCACCATCGTCTTTTAGTTCATCTCTCTTCAAATGCGTCTTCACTACCGATCTTTTCAGTCTCAATGATGATGGGAATGCATCCTCACTTGTGGATGTGACAACTTTCAAGTTGGTAAACTGGGACTTTGCGTACTCTGCTTGACACTGTGAGCATTCGATAACATTGCTGTTGTTAATCTTATCCTCTGGGTTATCTAGAAGATTACCACAATCATCACAGAATATAAGGGAACCGACAGCAGACATATTATATTCGTATTCTTTAAGTCAAAAATTGATTTCCAATTCAATCCAAATGTTTCACACCAATATATTTTTATTTTTAGCTTTCTTATCAAACCTGATATTAGAGAAAATGGTGGCTAAAGGTTATTACCTTAAATTATAAACCTATCAGATAGATGCCGACTATTGTAGATTTATTATATGGTTTAGTATGTGAGCTCATCGAAAAATTTTTAGTTTTTTTTTTTTCAAAATTTCAATTTTTTTTTTTTCAGTTTTCCCACTCTTAACAGTGATGATTCCATCGGACAAATGTTAAAACATATGGATATTGCTACTACACACACTCTCTCACTCTCTTTACTCATGTAATCGATAAACCAAGGGGCTGTATGTACAAGTTGCTATGTACTAAAAATACTCCTTAAAATATTACTGCTAATTTGAATTTATCTATTAAAAGATGTATTATAATTGAACAAAGATCAGTCTGTGTACACTACTATTCTTCTGTGTGAACATCTACATGCAATCATATAAATATTATCATCAACCTTCCCGTCAACTCTATTGAGTTTCTTCAGTGTTTTTACTTGGTGGTGGGGGTATACTTGCATCTTTGTCGCCAGTAGAGGGTTTGGGCGTTGGAGATTGATCTTTACCTTCGCTGAAGTAGTCACCCATGGTGGATATATTAACTGCATGTTTTTTGGATGATTTGCTTGTTGGTGGGGGTTTCGCAATGCCTGGAACAAAAGTTTCCGAGGACATTGGCTGGTCAAATGTAGGTACTGGAATAGCAGCAGTAGGAGCATTGGTGATACCTTTGTTGCTATGCATGCTAGTGTTTCCATCTTCTTGTTTTCTAACAGTAGGGATACGGTGCAGGAAACCATATCCCACACCACAACCGAGTCTTCCATCTGGTCCAATGTTCACAGTCACAGGTCTCACACAATCCACGACTTTGTTATACACGTAAAGGATCAAGTCATGATTAGCTCGGCTTCTTATCAAGTCTTGAAGCAGTGTTTCTCCACCAGTTGCTAGCAAACCATCTTGAGAACCGATAATATAATCTTCATCGGGAATTAAGCCAGCTGCGTGTGCTGGGCCACCTTCGATGTTCAACTGTAGAACATGATAAGTATATGTAGCGGCTATCAGTGGGGTCCATTGGACTTTAAAACCTAAAGGACTAAATATTTTAGAAGACAATTGATGATGAGGTGTATCGTTACTCAAATTTATATCCTCCATCTGGTTTTCATCGCTTGGAATAGCTGACAATGACATATATTCATCTCTAAAAGTGCCACCTTTAGCTGACCACACATTCAGTTTCACTGGAGAGGCTTGTTCAGCGTGTATATTGAGTAAACGGATAATTTCGTTATAATCAGGGTACAAATAGCCGTGTTGGTTGTTCATCAATGGAAGTGGGTCGTCGTCAATACCAACAATAAAATCAAAATATGATTCCAACTGAAGTTGTAGCTCATCCACGTAAACAACACGTAATCCACTTAACACGTCTGAAAGAGTAGACATATCTGTGTTGGAATGTATCTGTGATTCCAGCAAATTTGGTGGAATTGACTGGAAAAACCCATCTAGTCTGTCCTGATCGGATAGAGATAAAGTTTGTTCGAACGTCTTCACAAGGTTTTTCGCTATCTTAAACATCCTGAAGTACTTGTGGTTAATCTCACTATAAGATCTTGGCAATTGATGTGTAGAGATAAGTTTGGACTTACAATAGTGCTGGTAAATTTGATACTACTCTTAACTGCTCTGCTTAGGTGTATCATCGTGCGATTGTTGGTGCTCCCTCCGGATATTTATTGGATAACTATGTACGATAACTGGTCACGTGCGTAAACAAGCATACAAACGCAGTCTGTACTAAGTAATTTGTATTATAATTACTATTGCTATGTATGATATACATTCGGGGGGCTGTTTCATTGCCAAAACCCACATATGAGACTACAATCGAGCAAATGAATTGGTTGGTTTATTTGTTGCTTTACGTCTGTGAAATGTTGTACCATGAGTGTTAGTAGCATCCCAGTAAACAGTTGTGATCTTCTTGAGGCACATTATCACAATTGTAAAATTGCTTCTTCAGTTTCGTCCTAACAAGTGTTTTCTTCAACTTGTACTAAAGTACAACGTTTGAGGAAGATACCTGAACAGGTGATAGTCCTGTATACATCAAATAGCATCCCTCTGCTACCTGGTATTCCCATTTCCTGCAAATATGCGCCTCATCTTCAAGCATTAAGTGTCAAAAGATTGCGGGGTGGATTCGATCAAGTCTCGCTGTTTTGCACTACTTTTCCCTCACTCCCTCCCACTTCACCGATGGGTTTTGGTGAAGCGGGTAAAATTTGCGTACGTAGATTTCAAGAAATATTGCGGGGGTGGGGCAGGATTAGTTTTCCCGATGCAGAGGATCTAGGTAAGTGGGGCATTGTTCCACAAGATACTTTAAAAAGCAAAAACTTGAAAATTAGTGGATCCCGCCCAAACTGTAAATACGTTTCTGCGTTTAATTCACAGTGTTGATATTTTCTCTCCCCTTGCCCCGCCCCCACCTTTTATTTTTCTATCAAAAATCTGATGCGCGAAAGTTTTTCCTTGTTGCATGAAAACTTGAATTTTCCGGTTCTGCATAGTGTTTAGTGGACATACACACACACACAAGAGATTGAGATCTTCCGTGTTGAATGTACGCAGAAAGCTACTATGAGATAATATTCAAGGGTAGGGGGGAGGGGGATCCAAGGGATGGCAACCCAATCTAAATTTAGGGTAGCCTTCTTTTGTTGCCCATGCTCAGGCGTGAGAAGATGGGAAGGGTGTATCTATAGGTCATATGGTGGTGAGGCAAACATACAACCACTATCAATTGACAATACGGTATTGTAGACACCAAGAGCCACGAGGGGGGGGGGGAAGGACGGTATCGAGGTGAGGGGTATACCTTAGTAATTGATCAACATTTCTTCATTACCGCAAATTAAATCTTCTATTCTGAAAGAATTGCCTCACCAAATCGTCCTTATGGCGAATACTCTGTAAAAGAGTACAGACACCAGCAAACTGGTAAGACGAAAATAAAAAATACCTAGCTGGGGCCAGTGGAAAGTGTTTCTCGTACAAGTAGTGACGGACGTACTTTCCACCAAACAGGAATACAATACTTGAAAAAAAGAAATGAGAGAAAGTCCCATTATAGTGTAAATGGCAAGTTTGCTGCCATTTCATTGAGTACAGAAAGAAGACACATAAAAATAGGTTGTTCTCAATTGCTATATCCTGCTCTTGATTGTTGAACCAAGGGAAGGGATTCTGGATACCGTCAATTTGCTGAGAGCGTACTACACTCGCCCTGGTCCCAGTTTGGGATTCTTCTCTGTAGTGTCATGCAAGAACTATTATCTGAACGTGTGTCTCTTGGAATGTATGTTCCTCTTCTTCATTTGAGTAAAATATAGCTACGCAATATTCTGTACACTTGTTAATTAAGATCACTTTTCTTTTCTGTTAGTCCTTTTCATTGGACGTAGTGCTTAGTTGTTTATTTAAATGTGGGGTAGGAGCATTCTTTAGAGGGGAGGTTTGTCTAAGGGGCGGGCCATGGATAGCAGTTGGAATTGTTGGCTTTTTTCCACCCACAAGTCCCTCATCCAGTAGTTTTACCCAGTAGTTTAACATTGCTTTATCCATTACCTCTTGCTAAATGGATACCTGTGCAACGTCTCTGATGAACAGGAGCCCTGTAAATTAACGAATGTTTATCTTCTTCCACCATTGTGATCGTAGTACAGAGAAATAGGGAGACCAAGGGGGGAGGGGGGGGTTGAAGTTGGATGCCAGGGTGCTGTAAACAATAACAACTTTTCTAAGCAATTACCGTGGCCAATTTCTGCCTCCTACTTTTGGAAACTAGACGTAGGATAACATATGTCGTAACAACGAGGGGTTAAGAAGAGCATGTAAAGACCCAGGAACCATGTACTTTCAAGGGTTCGTAATAGTGAAAAAATGGCATTTTGAGTAATCTTTTTAGCATGCTTTTAAAATATAGTTACTTGGAAAAAATTGATATATAAAGGTGGTGAAAATAGTGAAAATAGGTACCGATTCTCTTGCTTCATTGACCCTTTAACTTCTTTATTTCTTATTGCTATTTGTATTTAAACATTCCCTACTAATACTACATCAAAGTATCAATTTTGCAATTCTTTAGGAAAAGGATAATAAGCACTACGGAAATCTAACGTATCTGTAGTTTTGCTATAAAAAAGAATATTATTGTTTCCTTTTAAATTCAAGATACTGAAGTTACAATTTATAATATCATACAAAACCAATTAAGAGAAAAACCATCAAAAATGTCTTTCGAGAACTTCCACAAAGCTACCAGCGAGCAATTGACTAAAGCCGTTGATGAACTATGTAAAGAGTTCGAAGTCACTCCAAAGATGTTGGATGAATTAACTGCTTACTTCATTGAATCCATGGAAAAAGGTTTGGCTGCTGAGGCTGACTCTGAGAACAAGGGTTTGCCAATGATCCCATCTTTTGTTACTGGTATGCCAAATGGTACCGAAAATGGTGTTTTGTTGGCTGCTGACTTAGGTGGTACTAACTTCCGTGTCTGTTCCGTTACTTTGAATGGTGATAACACTTTCAAGATGGAACAAATGAAGTCTAAGATTCCAGATGAATTGTTAGACGACGAAGGTGTTACTTCTGAGCAATTGTTCGGCTATCTAGGTCGTAGAACTGTTGCATTTGTAAAGAAGTACCATCCTGAATTCTTGAACAAGGGTGATGATATCCCACCAATTCGTTTGGGTTTCACCTTTTCTTACCCAGTCGATCAGACTTCCTTGAACAGTGGTACTTTGATCAGATGGACCAAGGGTTTCAAGATTGAGGATACTGTCGGTAAGGATGTTGTTCAATTATACCAACAACAATTGGATGCTCAAGGTTTGGGGATGATTAAGATTGTCGCTATGACTAACGACACAGTCGGTACATTCTTATCTCATTGCTATGCTTCTGGTTCCCATTCATCATCTGGTGGTGAAATTTCTGAACCTGTTATCGGCTGTATTTTTGGTACTGGTACCAATGGTTGTTACATGGAAGAAATTGAGAACATAAAGAAACTTCCAGAAGATATGAGACACCAATTGGCCAATGAAGGTAAGACCCATATGTGTGTTAACACTGAATGGGGTTCTTTTGATAATGAATGCAGATATCTGCCAACTACCAAGTACGACGTCGACATCGACCAAAAGTACTCCGCTAACCCTGGTTTCCACTTGTTTGAAAAGAGAGTTTCTGGTATGTACTTGGGTGAAGTCTTGAGAAATGTTTTGGTGGACTTACACAGCCGTGGTTTAATGCTAACTCAATACCGCGACTACGACCAATTACCTCATCGTTTAAAGACTCCATTTGAGCTATCTAGTGAAGTCCTATCCCGTATTGAAATTGATGACTCCACTGGTTTGCGTGAAACTGAATTGTCTTTCTTGCAATCATTGAGACTTCCAACGACGCCATCTGAACGTGAAGCTATTCAAAAGTTGGTTCGTGCCATTTCTCGTAGATCCGCTTATTTGGCCTCTGTTCCAATTGCTGCTATCCTAATCAAGACTAACGCTTTGAACAAGAGATACCATGGTGAAGTTGAAGTTGGTTGTGATGGTTCTGTTATCGAATATTACCCAGGTTTCAGATCAATGTTGAGACATGCCCTATCCTTGTCTCCAATCGGAGCTGATGGTGAGCGTAAGATCCACATTAGAATTGCCAAGGATGGTTCTGGTGTCGGTGCAGCATTGTGTGCATTGGTTGCCTAAACGTTTTGATGTACTAATTATGATACAGTGAAAAGACTGTTTTAAGAGGCTATATATTTTTGCCGTATTTTTGTCACTTTTAGAGTAATTATACAACTGATAAACGGGTTAGTTGGCTTCTAATGTTCACTGAAATCAATTAACTTATTATGTGTTCACGAATTTTTTTATACAATTGGGATATTGTACATAATCCTCTATGTATCTTTTATGTGATTTTAATTATTATTCTTTTCTCCAAATAGTTCTGGATATTTGAAGTTTGTGTAAAATTATTTTTTTATGTTTATAATGTATTTCACAGAACAAAAAAATTTCAAAACCAAGGTCAACTTACGTTTTTTTTAAGCTTTAGAACATAAACATTAATATTTACAAATTCTCCATATTGTAGGATAATATGTTCGTGAATTTTTTAAAAATATACAATAATGCTATAAATATAAATATCTTTTATGCATGATACCTCTTGACATCAATTTACAACGTTGAATATCAGGTTTACTTTACAATTAGAAATCAAGGTCAAGCATTTTACAAGCTTATCAATTCTTAAGTTTAAGATAAAAGAAATATAAGACGATATTAGCGTGATGTAGTTATTCGCTTGACACTTGATCAGAACATATCGTAAAATTTAAAAAAAAAAAAAATCATAAAAAGTCTTAAATATTTTATTGCTCATCATTTTCAGATTTTTCGGCAGACTTAGTGTCAACTGGAGTACTATTATCATTTACAGGATCATCATTTTCTTCGTTTGCACCATCACCAACCTGACTTCTATGATTATCAGGGGAGCTGTTTGAGTTATATCTTTGCTTTCCGCCACGGCTGTAAGATTGACCCCTCTTGTAACCATTTGGTCTGTAGCTACGACCATACATATAAGGTTGTGCTGGAAGAAGACTGGAATTTATTGTGAATTGATCCAAATCAGTACCAGCCAATGTCTTTTCAATGGCCACTGCAAAGCTATCCTGGTTAGTTTCATTCAACCATTTTTCCCAGTTTTTAGCACGCACAAAATAATTGTTTATATTATATTCAGGACCGTAAAAGTTATCTTGACCCTTTGCTTCGTGTTCTTCAGCATTTGATTTTCCTCTAACAACTTCAACAACGGAATCTTCGTTCGCAGCAATTTCTCTTAGTGCAGCCAAAATGATGGTTGGATCCCCACCAAAAGACATATTTACAACTCTAAAGAACTTGGCGATAAGATCAATTGGCACAAAACCAGCATCTGAGAATTTAGATTTTAAAAAGGAATCCCTGGATAAATTTTCCTCACTGAAGTAGTATTCAATCTGTTTGGATACATTTTGAACAGCCGTTATTAGGGCATGCATTGTATTATAATACTGAGCATTATATGAATTCTGCACATATGGAACATAATGCATATTGTTGTTGAAGTTGCGGTTGTGTGGAACGTACGGTTTCTGATTTTGTCTTGGATAGTAACCATTACGCTGAGTCTTGTCATGGAAGTTGGTGTTGCTGGTATTGTATGAATAGTTGGTGCTGTGATGGTTGTTAAATTGTCTACCAGTATGCCCGTAACTTCCTCCTTGCTGATGGTGATAAGAATGTCTTCTCACATGCTTGCTTGAGGGTTCACCCACATTTTGTTCATTAGTATTTTCAGTGCTATAATTTTCTTTCTGCCCAGATCCTGAGGAAGCTCTTTGCCCAGTAGGAGTCTTTGATTCAGTTTCTTGTACTGAAGCGGTTTCTTTTTCTTCATTAATATCTTTAGTGTTGACATCCTTCTGCTTATTTTGCTCATGTTTATGACCATGATGATGCTGATGGTTATGTTGGCTGTGACTATGGTTATGATTATGATTATTACCATGGTGATGGTGATGAGCATGCGAACTTCCACCGTTCACAGTTTCAGAAGAGGATTTTACATCAGATTTTGTCTTCACTTCAGAGCTTTTGGTATTATCCTTATCGGTGTCAGTGCTTGACGTGTTATTCTCATCATCTTTCTTTTTATTGTTATTCTTAACATTATTACTTTTAGCCTGTTTTGTATTTTTCTTCTTGCTCTGAGAGCTGGAAGATGTAGCATTAGTTCCTTGAGAGTCACTTGTGGAATTACTGTTACCTGTTTTCTTAGTGTCTTTTCCTTTGTTACCTGACCTTCTTCCAGATCTCTTTGATCCGCCGTTTCCGGAAGAGACAGTAATTGATGCCTTCATCGGAACCCATTTAACATTTGACCCGGTAGGCTTCATTGTGTTAGCAGAACCCCCATTTTTCCTCTCTTTCTGTTTCCTAGTGTTCTCAATCTCTTCTTCCAATGAAACTTCACTTGCATTAACAGATTCTCCAGTTTGGGAGACCGCCTTCCATGGTGAGCTCGTTGGAATTGGTGCGGGCACAAGTTTACTGGCATCCACACCTGGTTCCTTAGCGTCGGCCTTTTTACTCTTCTTGATATCAACATCGGTAGTGCTTTCTGGAGCAGCTTGAGAAGCAGAATCAGCTTTTCCAGTGACAGTCACTGGTACGGTCTCAACGTTCTCCTCTTGTGACATGGCTAAAGAATATACTATCGCTTGCAGGTGGGTTGGTGTATGTCAAGTATTTTACTCTTCTGTTTAAAATATTACCAAGCTACAAGTATATGTGCATCCACAAACTTATAGTAACGATGTGGTACTATACCTGGAAGATTATCGAGCTGTGTGCGCAAGAGAGTGATAAGAAGTGTGAAGCAAAAGCACACACAAAATTTTTTTTTCCAGTAAGCTTTCCAAAGAAAGCTTCCCAACCAGTCCACCAGTAATACACAGACTCTACAGTAGTGGGCACAAGACTTCTGAAACTTTTTTTCCACTTTTTAGTGTCTAGTCCTCGAAGCATCTAGTTGAGCCAATACAAATCGATGAAAAATTGCTCGTCGAAACAAATAATTTTTTTTTTCAGTTTTTTGATTCACGACTGCAGTGGGAATGTGAGACCATGGACGGGCACGTATCGATGGAGGTTTGTGCCACCTGTCTTTGTGTTTCACCAGCTGTGAGCTGATCTGTGACTTCGAACAGTACACTATAGCCCAGGGTTTTTTTACTTACCCTAAGTATGTTGCCTACGTCTGTACCGATGAGGAAGAGTGTGCCCAATGGAGATTGCATTGCATCAGTAGGTAAGGTGCTAGGTTTCGGTCAACTATCAGATAATACGAGTATTTCATGTGACACTGGGCCCTTTGGTACTGTTAACTGATTAGTAACAGCCTGTGCATTTGCAGTGCTAGTATTCCAAGTACTCGTACTCTGTATGTGGCTCATTTTTTTTGTAAATAGCGGCATCCGTACTTATCTGCAGTAATATGTTAAATATACAACTTGCTTCATCTGTGTCGAGGAGTATCACACAATCTGTTGCTAAAAATAGTTTCTTGCAAGTTATAGATTGATATACATCGCAACTCTAATAGAGCTTTGTCTTGCAGTGTTGTGATGCTATCTATATGTAAGATTAAGGCACTGAAAAACACGCCATCCGTCCAATAAATTGCTTGGTCCTACAAGTTTTTTGGACATGACTCAATTGCCAATACACACGTGGTGGAGATTATACTATCACTTGCTTCGCCTTACATAAAAACACTATATGCACCCATGGCACAATTTATAAGATGTCTTGCATGTCATACCAGGAACTACTTTCACCTCGGTTGCCGAGGTGAAAAGAAAAAGATATACCATGCTGTGTGGCAATAACATGCACACATAGTGAGTATGGAGTTATCGCTTGTAGACATGTGCCATATGGACATTGCCCTATAGCCATCTCTTTTTACATAAACAAATACTACGATGCAACCTCATGACATTTCAAAGACATAACGCCGATGGGCATCGCCTCCTTATGCAAAAGAAAAGTATTGGCAAGGAGCACTCTGCATACGGCGAGGATGCAAGTGACTTCCCAAGTTGTAGCAATGCTCGCAGCAAACGGCAATAATCACTGTCTCGCTTGCCATCTTGGTACTCCCACGCTGACAGAGTGGGATATGTGACTTCCACGGAACGTTGTTTGTCATATAGTGTGATGCAAGGGAGGGTATGGTGATGCGGGCTGGGACTTCTGAGAGAATGGGATAGAGCAATAGACAGCCAGGTGTAACTAGTGTCCAGTAACAGTCACTGCAGTAGGTGGGAGAAGGGGAGGGGGTCACAAATCTAGCATAGCATAACTGGGTATGAGAACTTTAGATACTAAATGCGTCTCTTGTGAGTTCTCTAGGCTATGGGAGGACAGGGCGGGGGTTGACCCCTTCATAGTAGAACTCGGAGATTGCTCTTATCTTCCCTCCACAATACGGGTCACAAAACAAGAGTCTCCTTACGGCCCCGTCGGAATGTGATTCCAGAAGTCGTATACCAGTAATTAATACATTTTTTCATATTCCAGTACTAATTAAGCAATTAATTTGTATACGATACAAAGCTAATTAATTTCAATGACACATGTATTTCGTATCCCCTACCATTTAAGATTAAATGTTTTTAATTTTAAGGCCACTAATGTCCTGTACGTCTCTGACATCCCTTCAACCGATACCGAGTTGGAGACAACCGGTACAGGCCATTATTTTTGCTGATAGCGAGAAATCTCGGACCACCGGTATATACATGCGTCTCTCAACTGATCTTGCATTGCATGTACACATATTTTATCAACATAGAAACTACAAAAGTACGCATTATTGGCATTTCTACAATAAGGTACTGATAAGAAATCCCCAATAATAATGTATACACAACCTACACTACCATCACAATACCGTTTAGCTACAGAATTAATAAAATTATACCTTGAATCCTCGAAGAAAAACAACTATCAGAAACATGAGCGCTAAATGTTACTGCACTCGGAGATGTACTTACCATTCCACAGTATCACCTGACTGGTAGTCGTATTGTATTAACGATGAAAAGCAATAATGAAAAAGAAGTGCTCCTACGCTGAGTTATGTGCCCCACCAACTATGTGTCGTCTCCTCAATGAATGATCACCAGTACCCAGATGAATGTGCACAAAATCCGGAATAGCTATTTTTGGATCAAAAAGGGTCTCTGGCCTCTAGATTTGGCTGTAGACAAAACATTATTAAGGCCTTGGAATAATGAAATAGAGTTGAAAATACCGTAAAAGAGAAATCTTGTAAACCATACAATTGAGTGTATATCTTCCAAGAGGATTGTGCGAGTGTAATGGAAAATCACCGTACGTTAATGTCCCCCCCGCCTGTGGACCTCCCCATATTCTATGTGCATAGACTGTCTTGCTACAATTACTGCAATACACACAAATTTGCGTTCTAACCCAAAAAAAAGGTCTTGCATCCCACTCAGTCTATTACTCTTCAAAAGATAATTGGCCAACAACGATCATCGCTACAAGAGTGTCCAGAGTATTGTCATTTGCACGACCATCTCATCTACGTTATTGCCCTTTGAGGATACCCTCCGCATTAGTTAGAATGACGACATTTCTTATTCCAGTTATTTTTTTCTGTTCCTACTTAATTTTCTTTGTTACGACACATTTTCTCTTTGACAGCAATAATGCTCTCTCCTCCCTATGCCCCCCCCACCTCCCTGCAACTACATTCCACTTACTTGCATGCAACCCTCACTGAGATTCCATCCAGGATTTGGTACAGCGATCCCTGCGTCTCTTCCATTTTCCGAAATGGGAGATACTAGTAGTGTCCTACAGTCCTCGAGGGATACCCGAAGAAAGTACGGTAGAGCTTCATCCCCCTCCAATGCATTCTAAACGGGAAGAAAAGGGCTTGATCTATCTTTCCTTTTCACCCACCAAGTAACGTATTAGACTTGCTGGCATCGAAGCCCGTATTGCTCTACGGGTGTTTACTGGATTTTTGGGAAACCCTCACTGTTGGCTAACCTGCCCCTCGAAAGGGAAAGCTTCGATTTTTCTACGTTTTTCTTCGATTAAGTGTCTTCTCTACGACACACTCTTAGTGGCCAAGCACGTTTGAGTTGTCGAGGGCGGGCAGAGATTTGTACGCTTCTTCGCCTGTTGTACATCACCCTTTTTTCTTCTAATGATTACTACGCATCACTACACCGACTAACCTCTTCATGCTGAGTTTTTCCGATCCAGTCCTTCGAGAACGTTGAAAATGTCTACTGGGCACTGCGGCATTGCAGTTACGGATCCCTAGCCCTTGGACCCAACCCAAAAAAAAAGTGCCATATCTGGAACAACTAGTAGTCATCGTATTGTTCCCAAAAAAAAAAAAATTTTTTTTGCCCATTCGGCTAACAAACTAATGTACAAACTCGGCAATTTATGGCTTCCTTCTCGAACGATTATTCTTTAAATGGGGAATTCAAAGCACCGAAGGAACCTTCGATGCTTTCGAAATGCTGGAGGAAGTGGGACTTTAGACTTCCGCTTTTCCACAACGTTTTAGTGGGTTAAGCTACCCTCTTTAGTGTCGATCCCCACTTAATTTTTCTTCTTCAATGGCATCCTCAATGGCAAATTAGGAAATCTATTTTTAAATTATTGTTGGACATAGAAAACTGAATCTTCCCTATGACTTCTCATATATTTTTTTTAAATTATTATTTTTCTTTTAGACTTTGTATGAAGTTGACCTTACTTCTTGATTATGGTAATACATCTAAACCAACCCTCATCAAATGTACTTATTTTTATTGTAAGAGATGGTTTTCTTATGGATCGACTGAGTGTCTTCTCCACATCACATTACGTAGCTTTCCTATACTCATCGCATTTTTTAACATAATTACAATCATCATAAGGAAATGGAAAGCATATAAATATTTCATGAAGTTGAGATATATTCTGACTTAACGTTTTACTCCATATTCATTTTTTTAGCATGCATCCCAACTTGTAACTTATATAATTCCTTCTCCATAATTCTTAACTTGAACAATAAACCCATACTTATTAAACGCTACTAAGGATATTATAAAAAAAAATAACCTGAAAGACTGCAAAGAACCCAAAGCTACACAACAATCTACAATACACGCTATTAACAACTAACAAAGATTTCTCAATTTTAATCTTCTGAACAAAAGAAAAATCTTAATGTCGCTATACTCATATAACTCGATGTCGTCATCATCATTCGGGAATGATACCGACGACTTGTCATTTAACAACCCGCTATACTCCGACCAAACAACCATATTCAGGGATGGAGACTTGTTCAAGGAACAACTTGATCTCCGCAGCCCTCACTTCGGAAACGAAATCCAGTTCGAAGAACAAGAGGACTTGAACAACTACAGGATAATCAGCAAAATAGGTGAAGGCGCCTTCTCCAGAGTCTTCAAGGCCGTCCCATTGCATAACAACTTAGCGCTTCCGAAGTTTGTCGCTATTAAAGTGGTGCCAAAGGAAGACTTCCACGACCACAACTTGAAGAAAACCAGCAAATTACAAACCTTGAATGAATTGAACATCCATTTGAAATTAACAAAGGCTAATGTGCCCAATGTAGTCAAATTATTGGAGTTCCAGGTGTCAAAGAAGTACTACTACTTCATTCAAGAGTACATCGAAGGCGGTGAAATCTTCAACCAAATTGTCAAATATACGTACTTTAGTGAAGACCTAACGAGACATGTCATCAGACAAGTTGCCACAGCGGTTAAAGGTCTACACGAAAACAACATTATTCATAGGGATATCAAACCAGAGAACTTGATCTTCGAACCAATAATAAAAGAACAAACCATCCACAGATACCAAAAACTAAGAAAATCTGACGACCCAAAGACAAAATTGGATGAAGGTAAATTCATACCAGGAATTGGTGGTGGTGGAATTGGTAAAGTCAGGTTAGTTGATTTTGGACTATCAAGATTAATGGATCCTGCCGAAAGTGGGGCAAGGACACCATGCGGAACATTTGGATATCTGGCCCCAGAAGTACTAAACCAATATAAGGTTGATCCACGTACATCAAATACTAGTTATTCTTACAAGGTTGACATATGGGCAATTGGTTGCATTTTATACACAATGCTTTGTGGATTCCCCCCATTTTACGAGGATGAATACAGTAAAGAATCTCTAGGTGACAAGATCTCAAGAGGTAATTACAAATTTCTTGCTCCATGGTGGGATGAAATTAGTATCGAAGCTCAAGATTTGATTAGAAATCTGCTTCAAGTAGACCCTGCTAAAAGATATGACATTGATCAATTGCTTGCTCATCCATGGCTAAATCATTACGACTGTGAAACTTCGCGTCCAGAGTCATTCTATGAAACAGAGTTACTGGACAAGACTCACCTAAACTATGTCCTTACTTCTCAAGCTGACAGAAAGACAAATGCACACCAAGACAAAGACATCCTACTGTTTGATCTCGATGATGTGAGCGACTATAGCACACAATCATCCCCATTCGATTCCTCTAACGGTTTGAACCTACATTCCACTCAAAAAGAACAAATACGGAACTTTTTCAATACAGCCACTGGAATACAGCAGGAAAACTTTAAGGTAGAAACAGAAAAGGCTACATGTAACAAGTCAAATTTCTTTAAAAACCACTTTAAACTAAAATTAAGCTCAGCTACAATTATCAATAGAAGAAAGAAGATGAAGCTGCAAACCGATTAGGCATTAACTAAAAAGCATCCGCTTATACTATAGACTCCATCATATTAATGATATCATTGAATATATTGCAATAATTATATTGCTCATTAATTTTCAGTATTTTGCATTTCTTTTACCACTCAACAAAAAGCAATTATAACGCATTGTACAAACACTAATTTAATCATACCGGGTTATAATCAAAATAAATTAACCTATAATTCTCAATTATTTGGCATTTCATACATATAGACCAATTAGCATAGTAATTATCATATTAATAAATCTTTAATAATACAGTCATGCAAACACTCCTGTGAATTTTATAGGATTTTACTAAACAAAGTGGATAATACAAGTTTATATATATATAATTAGGATCGTATATAATTAGGATTGGGTACTTAATTACTGTGACTCTTGAACACTGACCTGCTGAGCAACTAGTTCAACAATTCTTTTGGTTGTTGGTAAAACCAACCAAGCCGGAATATATGCTTCAACTTGATCAAATTTATGCGTCTCTATATCAGCAAATGGATCATTGAATGGCCCGGTTTCGGGAGTAATAAATATGTCATTGCTGTGAGTAGGAGCTTTAGAACTTGCTGAAAGTGATGCTTCAGATTTCACGATGTCAGCAACATATTTCAAAATCTCTTGAGGGATAGGAGATTCGTAGTCGGCCACTTGATACTGGGTAATCAACTTTTGCAACTGGGCTGGTGTTAAGGAAGAACATATACCACGTAGTATATCAATGTCTTCAATGCTGTATTTCCGAACTTGTAATAGTTTAGATGTTTGGATCAAATGTTGTAAACAATCAGTTCCGTCCGGAACGCCATGTGTCTTACACCATTCCTCCAGCCTTGTTACATTATAGTTTAACTGCAAACCTCTCTTCCATGATAAGAAGTTTCTCTTCATGATGAGATCGTTGAAACAAATAGCATCTACGTAGTTCAATAAGGTGGTAACTACTTTATGGAATACTTCATTTTCAATCTGGAATGACTTCATGGACCAATAAATACTATTAAAGAATGTTAAAATGTCATCCATAGTATATTCCTCCCCAGAACTAAAAATTTTATTCAACAAACCACCAGATTGTCCTGCACTGAAACCAGGAAGAGCTTCAGACAACACAACAGCATTAACCGCTTTCTTTTGTAACTCTCTCTGAAGTTTCTTTAACCAAATATTGTAGATGTTGTAACTCAAGGATTCAAAATCTTCTTTCAATTCTGTTACCAAAGAGACATATTCCTTATATTCGTCGTCAGTCATTCCACTCTTGAATGACTCTTCTGTTAAGATAGAATGCTGTGCAAAAACAACAAAGGAGTACAATTCTCTAACATTTGCCAACCAGAATGCACCAGCAGGAATTAGATCATTACCTTTTAATGTTGTAACAACTTTTTGAATAGTAGTTAGAACTTGTGCTAGGAATCCTTCACTCTGTTTGGTTAAACCAAATCTCCACATCTCACTTAGGATAATAATCAGAATTCTAGCTGGATAGACAACATCTCTTCTACTTAGTTGCATACCAACACCGGCAGCTGGGACTTCGAAGTCCTTTAATAAACCATCTGTTATTTCGTTATTCAACACTTCGATGTCTTCTAACAACCTGAACAATTCTTCATTTATTTGTGTCAAAGCATTTGAATCAGACGCATAGCTATCCATACCCATATTAGATACGCTTCCAGCATCCTTACTGTTAACAGGTCTGACATTCAATTCCGAGCCAGGACCAATATCTGTACCGTTGGTAACATTGCGTTGCATATGGATATCTTTTGATGGTGTCTGTGGCAACACATTTGCTGTAACTGTACCTAAGGATATTTGTGTTTGTAGACGAGATAGTTCTTCCTTCAAAGAGTTCACCTCGTTTTGAAGATCTGAGTTAAAAGTTTGAACTTCAATTAATTCTGCTTTGGTCTTCTCTAGTTCTTCCAAATATGACTTGGTAGTGGCTTTGTGCTCCTCATATTCTTGAGTTAAATCTAGTAATTTAGATTTGTATTCTTCAACTTGTAAATTAGCGGCATTTAGCTCTTCTTCAATTTGCTTGCCTTTTTCTGCAAATACGTCTTTTTGTTCTAGTAGTTCTGCATCGTGTTTACTCTTTATCTGTTTTAATTCTTCCTGCAATAGCGCGCTTTCTTCCAAACTAGTTTGAAGTTCAACAACACGGGCACTTAATGATTTATTCTCCTTCACCTTAGCTGCAAGATTTTGAGTTAATTCAACAACCTTGTTTTCTAGTTTATAACTGACTTCCTTTAGGTGGTTAACGGATTTTGCATCCGCCTTTAGTTGTTTTAATTTTTTCTGAGCAAATCTTCTTCTAATCAAAGATTGAACAACAACAGTTTTGCGTCTATCCTCAAGGAAGGCCTTTCTAGGCTTGAATGATCTAACTTTGCTTTGAATAGCAACTGCAGCATCAGTCTCGTGCTGAACTTGAGCGTGCTTTCGGTTGAGCTCCTTTCTAACCTTCAGCTGTATACATCTGATACTGCTTATTATTGATAGAATTTGGCTCCGGCGGCGGTAACCTCTTAGCAATGACTGAATTTCAGTAGCAGCCTTATTCTTAAATTCTCTATCAATAATAGACCTCCTGACTTCACCTTTAACACGTTGTTGAAGACTAGTAATTGCAGACATAATACGTAAGAATTCTCTTCTGTAGTATTTAGCTCTGATATTCTTTTGTATAAGAACACTTGAAATATGCATTTTGTCACTCCTCAACTTCTCTAGGAAAGCTAACATACCAGCTTTGAAAAATATCTTAGTATTACCTATTTGATATTTTTCCTTCTCTTTAACTGTGACAGCAAGAATTTTATTACATAGACCAATGACATCATCTTCAGTCATATCCTTCTTGGTAAAGATGAAAGACCATTCGGATGCTGGTAGAAGAATATAGTATCTCAAAATAAACTCATTAAAGGTCCATCTCGAAGGGAAACCAGCACAAGATATACGAATAGTTTCCAGGACACCACACGCTCTTAATTGAGATAAAACCATCAAATTATCAAACTTCCAGGCTTCTTTGTCATTGTTAGGCTTAATACATCTAATGTAATGCGCATTTGTAGATCTGATAGTAGTCATCAATTCTATTAGCGATTGTTTAAACATAGAACCTAACGTGGGTTTACGTTGTACTGTTCTCATTGGACCAGGCTTTGCTGGTTTGCTTTCTTGTTCGGCCTTTTTTGCATCTTCCAATTTATTGGCATTTCTTTCCAGAGTGTCAAGGATATTAATTAGAGTTTCATTCGTGGATGCCTTTAGAACTTCCAGATGACCATCTGAAACCGTATCTCTGTTCTTTTCGATAAAACCTTCAACATCATAAGCAACATCAAGAGCATAATGACTAACAACGAACTTAGTCTGACCAAATCTTGGTTTTGAAAAAACTTTATTGGTTGGAGGTTTGTCAAGTGTCTGATACAATTTCTGCGTCCATGATTCATCAGAACCAGCCGGCAGTCTACTTTCTTCATCTAGAAGAGACAAGATACCTAATTTGTTTTCAATCAAATCAATGCATGGTTGATTATCATTAAATTCAATAAAAGACCATTCGATCTGTTCTTTCACATATTCTTCCTGTTCTAGTTTGAATACATGTTGATTGAACTCTTGTTGTAGTTTTTCATTAGCGTAATTAATACAGAATTGTTCGAAAGAGTTTTTCTCAAAATGTTCGAAACCGTAAATATCTAGGACACCGATGAAAGACGCAACTTTATCGACAACAGCAGGGTTACATAAAACAGTGTTGATATTTTCGACTAACCAGTCAAACAGAGCCGAGTAAATGAATTTTGCTACAGAGTCTCTGGCAACCAAAGCTTGAGAGTAATTTAAATTAGAGACAATCTTTTCAGAACGGGTAATAATTTGTTTCTTTGTGATCCATTTTGCAAAGTTGAAGGAGTCAATACCAAGCAGTTCGCACGCTATTTTCAAGTTTTCTTCATCAGAAGATAATGAGGCATCGTTTCTAGTTTTCTTGATTTCAATATTACCTATGTGAAGCAAGGCCGCCAGGATCTTAAATATATGCTGTTGTGTTTCGTTAGAAATGCCCACCAAAGTCAATGCATCAACCGTGGTATTATATTCCTGTTTGTCGTCTACACCTTCAATCTTGACGTCTCCACCTTGGTTCATATAATAGTAGTCTTCTGCTCCCTTCAAATGAAGTTCAGCTTTCTCCTCCGGGGACAAACCGGCCATCATCTGGTAAAAGATGTGGTAGTTTCTTTCTGTTTCTGGCTGATATACCAGTCTCGATCTCTCCAACAGGTAAGTCCTTATTTTTGCACCAATGATGGATGTGTCCTTATCGAACAAAATTTCCAAGTACTTACCGAATCTGGACGAGTTGTCGTTTCTAGTCGTCTTGGCGTTACCGAAGGCTTCCATAATCGGGTTCGTGGCCAGAATTTTCTGTTCAGTCTCCGACATCTCCACCTGGTGCTGTACAGTCATGGAGTTTTCTTCCTCTACGGATGCGAAGTAACGCATGATATACTTAGCGGAGACGGTCTTACCAGCACCGGATTCACCACTGACCACAATTGTTTGGTTCTCTTTGTTGTCCTTCATGAGCCTATAGGCTTCTTCTGCAATGGCAAACAAGTGGGGTTCCATTTCACCTCTCTGTTTGCCCGCGTAGGCCTGGATCATGTCCTGTGAGTACAGCTGGTCGACGCGGTCGAACGGGTTTGTGGCGATCAGCACGATACCGGAGTACGTGTAGATGTTCAGTTGCGAGTACCGCTGCTTGATGGCGTGCAGCACTGCTGGCTCGTTCAAGTACGACAGCGAGGTCAGGTCCTCAGTGGCCTCCAGGATAGGTGGATTCCTCAACAAGGGCAAGCTCTCGTCGCTCTCATCCGTGAGGTCCTTGGTCTCGATGTTAACCGATTTACCGTCTTCCAAGGCCAATTCCATGTGGTACGTGCCGTCTTTCAGATCATTCTTAGTGACTTCAGCACCGATCCACCCAAGCTCTTTGCTGGGATACCAACAACGGGTACCAACTTCAAAGGACATCTTGTAGGAAAGTGTCAATGTGCCGCCTTGAGGTTGGGATAAGGAATATGGTATAATGTTACGCACATATATAATATATACAAGGGCATTGGGCATAGATCAAATCAAAATACGTGTGCTTTCTCGAAGGATGAGAGAAGAAAGCCTCAGAGAACAAGTGTTTCGTGAACTTCAAAGTGCGAAATCGATTTATTTTGGTGTCACCTGTCACATGATATGTAGATCCATATTCCGTAGCTAATTATAAGATTGACATTTAGGGCTTCTTTAGGGCTTCTTCAGGGCTTCTTCAGGGCTTCTTTAGGGTTTTTTACCTTCTCAATCCGGCGAGAGTCTGCCATTCAGCTGCAAACCATACATGCCTAGGTGCTGCAAGGCAATACTTGTATAGCTGAATAGTATGTATGTATGTGTGTGTGGTGTGTGTCTATGTATGTGGGTGTATGTGTATGTATGTGGGTGTATGTGTATGTGTGTGTGTCGTTTCATTGTTACGTCGAGGCAGTTGCGGGTTGGAAGGGGGGGTAGCAATGACGCAATTTGTATATGAAGGTGGGGTGCGGGGGTTTCTGAAGGGAGGTATCTTGTAAATGACAAAAACTGCTCTGGGCAAGTTGAAAAAAAAAAAGTATATAGACTCATTGCATAAAAGACTAGTATATTGTAATTGTAATGTAATTCGACATTGATTCTCAAGCAGTGTGTAATTGTAGTAACAATAAGGTAAGAATGTCGTCTGCTGAGAAGATTGCTAAACAGGCTCGTGTGGCTGGTAATGTGTTGAAGACTATCTCGGATGAGAACAGGTCGAAGATATTGTACAGGATCCGTGATGCGTTGGCCAATGCGAAGGATGAGATAGAGAGCGCGAACAAGGAGGATTTGGAGCAGGCCAGGGCTGGTGGTTTGGCTGACTCTCTAGTGAAGAGGCTAGACCTTTTCAAAGGTGACAAGTTCGATGTGATGTTGCAAGGGATAAGCGATGTCGCTGACTTAGAGGACCCAGTAGGGAAGGTTAAGATGGCTAGAGAGATCGACAACGGTTTGATGCTATACCAAGTGACCGCACCAGTGGGTGTCATCCTTGTCATCTTCGAGTCCCGTCCAGAAGTTATCGCCAACATCACCGCGTTGTGTATCAAGTCCGGTAACGCGGGTATCTTGAAAGGTGGCAAAGAGTCCGTCAATACATTCAAGGCAATGGCTAAAGTTGTCAACCAAACTATCGAGCAGTACAAGGACGAAACCGGTGTTCCAGTGGGCGCTGTCCAACTGATCGAGACCAGACAAGACGTGTCCGATTTGCTGGGCCAAGACGAGTACATCGATCTAGTTGTCCCTCGTGGATCCAACAGTTTGGTCAGACAAATCAAAGATAGCACAAAGATCCCTGTCTTGGGCCATGCTGATGGTATCTGCTCCATTTACGTGGATAGAGACGCTGATCTGGAGAAGGCTAAACGTATTGTACTAGATGCAAAGACTAATTACCCAGCTGGTTGTAATGCTATGGAAGGTCTACTTTTGAACCCAGACTTCTCACAATGGGATGATGTCCTGCACCATTTGATAACCGAAGGTGGTGTCACAATTCATGCAACTACTGATGTCAAGGAAGCATTTTTGAAGAAACTACAGGATTCAGGTAAACTAAATGATGATATTAAGGCTAAAATTGTAGATGCCAAGGATGGTGACTTTGACAAGGAATTTTTGTCTCTAGACTGCGCTGTTAAATTTATCCCAAACACAGTTGATGCTATAAATCACATCAATGAACACTCTTCAAAACATACAGATGCTATTATCACAGAAAGTAAGGAAGATGCGGAAAAATTTTTGAAAGGTATTGACTCATCAGGTGTATACTGGAACGCTTCTACAAGATTTGCAGACGGTTTCAGATACGGTTTTGGTACGGAAGTTGGTATTTCTACTTCAAAGATTCATGCTCGTGGTCCTGTGGGTCTTGATGGATTAGTAACTTACCAATACCAAATTAGAGGTGACGGTCAAGTTGCTTCCGATTATTTGGGTGCTGGTGGTAACAAGGCCTTTGTTCATAAAGACATTGATGTGACCAACATCAAATTATGATTACGATAAAAAACATATCCTACAACTATAGGTGTAACTAATATAGCTTTTAAAATTCTATAAAGAAAAATATAACAAAAGCAAATGTGCTTATTGATTATTTGAAGATATTGAACAAGGTGTCTGTGGCACAGCATATGGATAGACGCCTTGGAATATATATATTTTGAGATTAGTTGGAGACAGTTGATTGCTGTTGTTCATTCTCATTTTCGAATTCAAGCTCAACTTCAATACTTTTCTTTTTGATATCCTTCAATTTCCTTTGGTAGCTCTCATCATCATCTCCTTCATCGTCAGTTGACGAGAAATCTGAGTCATCTTCGTCTTTGTCTGAGTGATCGGATTTGTCTTCCAACCATTTTTCTAAGTTATCCAAATCAACTTCTTCCTCTTCTTCAGTATCTTCAATGTATTCGATCTCTCTTTCAACATCACTTTCTTCCTCTTCTTCATCTGCAGAGACGCCTTCCATGTCTTCCTCCCCAAGTTTACCCATGATCTTATTCCATATATTTTCATCAACATTAAGAGGTGTCAGAGTTTTATCAGCATTAGAATAAGCGCCACTTTTTAAACGGTTCAAAAGCTCTTTAGAGATACTTTCCTCAATCTTAGCTGCCACTAATGCCTTTCTTTCCCTATTCATCTCACGTCTTTTGACCTTTGGCGCAATGCCAACTAGTCTCTTCTGTTCTCCATTCATCTGTAACTTCAACTGTCTTCTCTCTACCAGTTTAATTTGAGATAATTTCACATATCTCTGTTTACAACGATGTAAGAAGAACTTATTCCAATACATTAAATGCTCATCGATCTGTTTAAGGGCTTTTGAGTAGTTGTTGGAGAGACGTATTCTTTGCCACATTTTAGCCGGGGTATGTGCCCTTTCCGGAGTTTTTATGCATAGGTATAACCTACCTTTATCGCCATATTCCCTTACAGTGGCATACTTGGAGTTGGCCAACGGGCATGATTGCCTAGTAAATAGCCCAGTAACATTATAGGGATCCCTGTCAAACGTTTGTCCCACTTTAGTCTTAATCTTAGTAGCACAAAAGCCATGATTAATAATATCCCAAATTAAATCATCGGAAACATTCATCTTCTCAAATCCAATATTTACAATGAAGAAAACACAGCCAATTTCTATTTTCACACAGCTAAATAACTTTCAATTCAATGCCTGGAGTTGAAAGAGCTTATTTTACAAATATAATAAATTAGGCTAGTATTTTTCTACTTTTACGCTGGCGTTTTACAAAAGATATGATACATATTCCGCAAGTTATTCGGGTTCACTGATCTTCAACTATCCGTATATATACCATGTAAGTTGTATAACACATTAATCTATGGCCCAGCTATCTGTTTGCCTTTTCTAATGCACCCATTATCAGTGAGCTCATCGCAACTTTCATTTCTTTTCAGCATTTTGCCAAAATTTTCAGAATTTTTCAATATTTTTTCACTTTGTTATCGGGACTCCTACGGCTTGCTCTAAGATATTCTTTTTTTCACAATCAAGGCACCCTATTTCAAATAATGGCCTTTGCGATGAGTTTGAATGCTGTATGTCCTGTACAAGTTTATTATAAGTTTGGGGGTGTCTGATCAGAGTTTACTTCACTGCCTCCTGCTCCAAAGATAGCGCATATCAAACTTACAATTATCAGGCAGTTTCTAGTTCTTTCCACTAGTTGATCATCCTCATTAGTAGCAGATTTCTCTATTCAGTTCCCTCGCTATTCATCATCTTACAAGTAGCTTGGTCTGACTCCTGTTAAGTAACAACCCACTACCCACTTGGTTACTGTGATGGAGAATTAGATTTGACAAGATCATCTGTAGTATGTGAGATCACTACGTATCGACTGATTTTTCTCTTGAAATTTCTTCTGACTTAGACATGTTGTGAATTCTGATCATAGTGATCACATTTAATATGTGGGTCAAATGCCAGCTTGAAAATGCTTTAATATAGTGTTGCATAAAATAAGCATATATTAAGATACTATATAAGAAAAAGAACAGCAGTGGTTCTAGGTTTTGAAAACAGTGAAAGCTATACGCCCCCACCGATGCTAAATTTTCAGAGGCTAGGACGAATCCAGTCTAATGACAATAGCAACAGCACGGCACAATCACAATCGAAGTTTGGGTCTCCCGTGAAGCTGAGGCGAGGATCTGAAGTTCACACACCTGGTAAACCAGAGGATGTGAGCGGAAGACCTCCTTGTAAACTACCCATTGATCTGGAGTTGAACCTCGAGTCCCCTCCATGTGTTCTTTATGGTTCTGCTACAGACTCAGCTGGGGCTGTTCTTTGCGGTCAGTTTGTTCTGAGAGTTAAGGATCCCCAAAGTGAGAATTTCATATACTCTGTTGATAACCAAGAACATGGTGGTAGAAACGCAACGCAGCACGAAACCGGCTATAATAACATCACAATAACCTCCGTTCACTTAAAATTTGTTCAAAAAGTTACTTATAATAAGCCTTTCATTCCTGATTCAAGTATATCCGCATCATCCACAGCATTACAACTTCCAGCAAATGCTACTGGTAACATCATAAACTGTAAGAATTGTAAAGTCAAGTACACATCTTTGAAATCGTGGAACATACAATCAACAAAGAAACTTATCACAATTGGCAAGCATGCATACCCATTTTCGTATTTAGTACCGGGATCTGTACCTTCAACATCAGCTCTTGGTTTATCGGCCAACACAAAGATACAATACGAACTCGTTGGTAATGTTTCATATTATGATCCAGTGCATAAGGACAAGGAATATATGTTGAACATTAAAATGCCCATACCAGTAACAAGAAGCATCCATCGTGGTCCAGATAAGAACTCGCTGCGTGTTTTCCCACCTACACAATTGACTGCGGCGGCTGTCTTGCCAAATGTCGTTTATCCAAAATCAACATTTCCATTAGAAATGAAACTCAATGGTATATCTTCGCCTTCAACCGGGAAAGGCTCAGACAAAAGATGGAGGATGAGAAAATTGGCGTGGAGAGTAGAAGAAACTACAAGAGTCAAGACCAATGTTTGTACCCAGCATAAACCCGATTTGAAGAAGTTGGAGGATCAGGTGAAACTGAAAGAAGAAGAGCGTAGCAAAAAACCTCCTGTTCCTATAAAACGTTATGGTGATATCGGGCCTCAAATAAGAATCGCCCTGAGTTCACCTTCCAATATGCCGTTGTCTGGTGGAAGATCAGGACCACAACCGACTTTGACGTCTAGTGAGGAAGCTCCAAATTCTGCCACTTTGTCATCTAGAGAAGGTGAAGCTGGTAACATAGATACTGATGAAAATGAGACTACTGATCAATTTGTTCATCCAAGCGATGATGCCATGAGACAAGAATTACTTCAGCAACAACAACGGCAACGTGAACAGCAATTAAAGCAGGAACTAAAAAATAGTAGTGCCTTATTTTCAGAAGAGGTACGTATAATATCGAAAGGCGAGATGAAAAGTGGATGGAAGACAGACTTTGATAGTGATAACGGAAAAGTTGAACTTGTAACCGATATAGATTTGCTTCATTCTAATTCTGGTGTTTCTAATCCAATAATGCATACATCAACAACGCATCCATATAAGAAGAAACCTGATCTACCACCTGTTACCATTGCTTGTGATATTCAGGATCCTAATCTTGGTATTTATGTCAATCATACATTGGCCATCGAAATTGTTGTGGCCGAAGAAGCATTGCAATATGCTAATGGTCAGCCAATTCGAAATGGAGGCAGCAGAAGATCATCTGTGATTCCCGAAGGTTCGAAACCCGAGGGTACTACGGAAAATATGAATGATGATGATGATGACAGCCGTGAGATGGATCAAAGGCTATTGGAACTGTCACCTATGTTTGCCAATAGAAACGCTCAAAGGGCCAAACCGGTTGAATACAACGACCTCTCTCCTGTGAATTCTCGCTCTAGTACGAGGTCTGGAAACAATACTGGAAGGATTACACCACATATGTCTTCTACGCCAAGGATAGTGAGTGTTCCAACAGGCGCAGCTAGGGTTCTTAGAATGCAGTTCAGAATTAATGTTACTGAGAGATCTGGACTTGGCATATCATGGGATGAAGAAGTTCCACCCATGTACCATGAAATCCAAACAAATGCGCCTCCTTCATATGAGGCAGCATTGAAAGATTCTGGTGGTGTCCAGATTGTTGATAACTCCGAAGACCTGGGAGAGGAACCTGAACATCAAACTCCTATTATTGCATTTCCACCTATGGCACACCACAATAACTCCAATATAAGAAACAACTTAACGACAGTACAATCTCCTCAACTTGAAAACATAATCAGTATACAAGGTGCTGTTCCATATGGTAGAGGGTCGCCATTAACACCAAACAATACCATTGAAATGGGTATTAGAAATCTTTCTGAGGTCCTTGATACTGACCGTATCACCCAATAAAACGAGAACATATATATTTTGCATTATTTTTACATAAAACAACCGACACTGGACCGTTAAGATGCTTTAAATATGTTACACACTGAAGTTTCTTTTGCATTAAACTTTCTTAATAAAACAATTACGCATATAATAAATTATATGTTATATAGTATAATTCAACAGCTATACAGTTGTTGTTCATTACATTAACGTCCAATTGCAACGTCGGTGATTCTAATATTAAAGCACAATAATGTTTTTTCGTACTATCGTTAAGATCTATTTACTGAATTGAACACATAGTTATAATTACACGACATCCCAGTTCTTCATCCAGTTCAAGTGCTTATAGTTTTCAAGTTTACCGGTCATACCATAAGAGAATGGAGCAAATAGTATGAAGCCACCAATGACAACAGCCATGTAACCGGCATAAATACAGAATTTAATGATCCTTTGAGTCTTTGTCTTGTTGTAGTATCTTAATCCAGCGTCGAAGATATATGCCAAGACAAAGAGTGCGAAGTACAAAGCAGGTAAGTAATGGTGAACATACTTAACTCTACCCATAATGACAAATGGGAAGAAATGCAAAAACCAACCAAGCAATGGATAAACACCACCATAAATAAATAGTTCTTCATCATGTTCATTTTGGAAGATTTGCATTTGTCTATTCCATTTCAAAACTTTGTAAAGTAGTGCAAATACCAAGAACAATACAGCAACTGTAGATGGCCAGGTAGAAGCAGGAGAACCTAATAACAAATATCTGGTGTCATTCTCATTCCAGGAGTTAATTCTTAGAGAACGGTACAAAGTTGGCCATTCCCAGGACTCAGATCTTAAGTAGTCATGTTTATCCTTGGAAACAGTTAAGGCGTTGTTTGTAGCCATCATTCTCTTATTCAATTCAAAGAAATCGCTCCAGAATGATCTTCTTGGGTAAATGAAGTTTTCTGGGGCCTCTAGGTTAGGGTGAGTGTGAGTGTCAACGATCCACATAGTCTTGATATCATTCTTCTCAGGTTCCCTGATACATCTGACTTCAGCTTGGCTAAAACCCCATTCTGGTAGATGCTCATTACTTTGAGCCAAGTAACAGTTCAAGACCGCGTGTCTGAAACGAACATGAGTAGTGATTGGATGGATCAAGTTTTTGTCCTCGTTACCGTCATCCTTAATGATTTCAACGACCCAGTGATCCTTCAAGTCCCCGATGGTCAAGTTACCGTAACCTGACACTTCGTAATCCAGTTTGTTCAAAGGTGCTTCCACTTGGTGTGAGTGCAAGTTAGAACCAGTACCTTTGTGAACCAGACGGATTGTGTCACCGTTGCGGATGGCTTCATGCTCTGTGTCGTTGACGTGCCAGATTGGCTTTCCGTGTGGTCTATAGACAATCCAGTCGTTGTTTCCGTCGACGTAGTTGTAGCAGGTAACTTGTCTCTGTTTGGAGCCCTCTGGGTAGGTCTGGTGGTGGGAGTGCAAGTAGGCACCGCGGGGCTTCATGTTCTGCAAAGTGATAGTGGAGCCGATGGACACGTCACGAGGGCCCTGACCGATGTTAGTGCCGTTTAGCGCTGCTTGGAATCTTGGGGGCATTTCATGGTCGCCTGGGCCTGAGCCCCACAGCAAAGCAAAGTGGATTTTGAAGCACAGGGCGAAGATGAGGAATGGGGTGACGATGAGGCAGATGATGCGAGCGATCCAGTGGTTAGCGTAGCGCTTCCAGGTGATGTTCTTGTCGCCGAGGAGTGTCCACAGCTCTACGATGGTGTGGATGCCGACTAAAGTGATCACGAACAGGCCCACCATTTTCACGGAAATGGCGCAGCCCATGGAAGCACCGGTTAGGAACAGCCACAAGCACCACTGGAATGAGAATGGCTTTCTGTGGTAGCTGTGGAATTTCTGGAAGCACATGAAGGTAGCGACGGTGAAGAACAACAGCAAGGAGTCCAGCAAGATCAGTTTTCCTAAGGTGGTGTAGGAGTTTTCGCACAACACCAGTATGGTGGTCAGCCACACTGTTGGCAAGGAGAAACCGATGGCTTTGGCTGCGAAGTACGTCATAGGCACACACAGCGCTGAGACGGCACCTTGGAAGATTCTCATTTTGACGAAAGGCACGTAGTCTGGGTAAGGCTGGCCGGAGGGGAAGTCCCAGGAGCCATTGTAGCCGGCCAAGTAGCCGGAGAAGCCCACCAGCATCTTACCCAATGGTGGATGCACGTCGTGGTAGAAAGTGTGACGCAGGTAGTAAGAGCCGAACTTCCCGAAGTGCGCTTCATCCCAGGTCACTTTCTTAACCACGTCGAGCCTGTACAGTCTCACCAGCAGCGCCAGCAAGGTGAACACAATAGGCATGGCTACGCGCTCGAGTCTGAGCCAGAATTGCTTGTTCGACGCCTTCTGCTCTTTGTTGTCGTTGGCAAGGTCGTGGCCGTGGTCGTGCTCGACCTTGACCTCGGAGACAGAAGGAGCCTTTCTCGCCCTCAATTCCGAATCCATGATTGTCTGTTTTGTCGTAGTTGTCGGTGTTTCACTCTGCTAGACACATATTACAATTTCAAGACTGTTTTACATATGCTGCATATTTTTGCGTCAATTATAAGCAAGAGCTCGACCTCTCGGATGCCAATCCCACCGTGCACCGCATCCATCACGTTTTCGTTGTTGTGTATGTGGATAAAGAGCATTACCCAAACAAAACTTATACAGTTCCCACATCCGCACTATCCGCACCTTCCTCACCTTCCGCACCATCCAAACTTCCCACAACCACTTGCTCTGTTCCACACTATCAACTTCTACAGTTACAGCTCCAACTACTACACCATGCACAGGCGGGCCATCGAACAATGGAAGTGATCGGCGGTGATCTGCGCTTTTCACCGCTCCCCACACGCCTCTCTGAGACTTCTCTCCCCAGTGCCACAGAACCCCCCGCAGCAAGCTACCGCAAAAACCCGCATCCCTGTCAAAAAGCAATCGAGCTTCCCACGAAAACCCCTCAGAGGACGCGCAGCGTCCCATGTAGGATCAAACACCCGCAAAAAGACGCAGAAGAACCAGCAGGCCGCCCCCCGATTGTCCTTTGTGTGGCTTACGTCTTTGCGAAGTGCGGGTGTGTCGCGCCGGACGCATCGTGGTGGGCTACATTGCAAAGTCACCCACAACATCGCAGGTCGCAACCGCAACGGGCGCAACGGGCGCACTGATGGAAGCTCCGTCCTATATAAGAGCAGTTTGGCGGGCTTCTAGTGTGAACATGGGGGGGGGATATAGACGGAGCCAAGGGTAATAATGTCGTTGGATGTGTCGGTGCGGGAGCGCACACGGAACATGAACCAGCTTATGCGGATACTGATGGATATCAACCACTTGAACGGGGGTGATTCTGGTGTGCTGGAGAAGTTGCGGCTGTCGGCGCGGAACTTCGAGAGTGCCATATATGAGAAGAGCTCGACGAAGCAGGAGTACATGGCGAGCATGCGGGAGAAGATCGAGGGCATGCAGCAGACGCTGCAGCAGAAGAAGCACACGCCCGCTACGCCATCACAACAAGTACCTCCGCCACAACAACAACAACAACAACAACAAGGATCACAGCCGAGGATTACACTGACTCCGCAGCAACAGCAGCTGCTGCTCTCGAAGATGCAGCTTGCGGTTATCCCGCAGCAGTTGCTCTCTAAGATACCGAACCTGCCGGCGGGGGTCAGCACTTGGAAGGACGTCACTGAACTGGCGTCGAAAAACATGCTCGACCAACGTACCATGGAGATAGTCAGAGGTGTGTACAAAGTGCACCAGCAGCTGCTTCTGAAAGCGTCGTTTGAGCAGCAGCGGAAAAGACAGCCACCTCAACAACAACAGCCACAACAGCCACAACAGCAGCAACAGCAACAGCAGCAACAGCAACAGCAGCAACAGTCCCCACAGAATGTAACAAATGGTAACCTTTTCCACATCTTGCTGCGCTTATTTCAGGACGAGTTTCTGTCGTCAAAGTACCAAGAGCAATTAAGTAAGCTGTTCAAGATGGAGGAGATAAAACATATTATACAGCAGGCAATAGAAGTAGGGAAGAAGTATGCAACACAGCGGTACCAGTTGGGACACATGCTGACCAATGAGGAAAGAGTTGTTTTCTTTAAAAAGTTTCTGAATCACGTTATCTTGAAGAAGATGGAAGAGACCAAAGGAAGCAACAAGACCGACGCTACAATGATGAATCTAACCGACAATCACACTCAGATGGGAACTGGGCAGGAGTCGACTGTACCTCAGCAGTTTAACACAGATCAGGTGATTTCAAATAATCAGATGCCAGTGAATAATTTCAACATGAACATGAATAATAATCAAATGCCTCAACAACCGTTCCAGCAGCAGATGCCTCAACTAACTCTACAGCAACAGCAAAACTTGTTCCAGCAGCAGTTACAACAACAACAACAACAACAACAGCAGCAGCAGCAACAGCAGCAGCAAGCACAAATTCAAGCTCAACAGCAACAACAACAGCAGCAGCAACAGCAACAGCAGCAACAACAACAACAACAGCAGCAGCAGTTGCTAATGCAAAATCTTGCTGCAACTAAATTGGATATCGAAGAGATACGGAACATCTCAATGAAAGCAGCTAAATTGCAGTTACAACTGACTGACTTGACCAACACTTTAACTAACGAGGAGAAAGATGCCATTAGGAGCAGATTAAAGACAAATCAAAAGTTGTTTGTTCAGGTTAGCAATTTTGCACCACAGGTATACATGATGACTAAATCGAAGAACTTTCTAAAAGAAGTCTTTCAACTTAGAATATTTGTAAAGGAAATACTTGAAAAATGTGCTAATGGAATATTTGTGGTGAAGCTGGAAACTGTTGACAAACTGATAATGAAATATCAAAGGTATTGGGATAGTATGAGAGTGCAACTACTGCGGAGACAATCTCAAACAAAACAACAAGAAATACAGGGTGCTCTGCAGCAAATGCAAAGAGTAGAGGCACAAAACAACAACAACAATAACAATTATAATAATAATAATAATAATAATAGCACTAACAACAATACCAACAATAACCCACAAATGCCCAACCTCAATAACTCTAACATAAATACAAACTTCTCAACTCCTTTCCAGGTACCTATTGCTACACCAAATAATATCACTAATGCAGTCAAAAAGGAATCGAGGAAACCGTCGGTCTCAGCATCCAATGCCTCCACTCCAGGAACGACTTCTGGTAAAGCCAAACCAAAATCCAGGAGTAATAGACAAAATTCGAGGTCAAATTCAATAAATGAAGTTTCATCTGACTCAACCAAACAACCCCAGACAACTGAGGCTGTTTCAAAGGAGGAAGCGGCTAAGATACATGAAGCAAATGTAAGAAAGAGTGAAATTTTATCTCGCTTTAAGCATAGACAAAAGCTCTTTATTACATCTCCTGCTGATCTGTTTTTGTCAACTCTTGGTGACTGTCTAGGTTTGAAATGTGAAGAAATTGAAACAAGCTACAAAATTCCAAAAAACATGGCAGATTTTATTAACGGTGTCAAGATAAGCAAGACTGAACAAAGAATTCGAACGCAAGATACCGTTGTCACATCTGTTGTGGATAATAAACTTCTGATGCAGAGTAAAACTGGGGGTGACAAAAGAACGTATGGTATAGATCCAGCCGCTCTTTCGGCTGTATTCAAGGGGGTACAAGGTACAACTAATATGAATACACTACAATTATTCAGTTCTTCTTCTTTATCTCCCGTTACTGAGGAAAATGCAGGAAATAATAATCAGAAAAAAAGGCGGCTTGATCAATCCGAAATAAGCCCGGCGAATTCTAATGTAACTACAAGTACTGATTCCACAACTATGGGTGAGTCAAAAAAACTCCGAATTGAGACACCTGAAGAACCTCTTATATCAGCTAATCATGGTAATATCAATCCAAAACAGAAAATTAATACAGCAAATCCAAATGATAACAATGTATGGGACTGGAATTATTGGGAATCTGCCATGATGTAGAGACCCCAAATTATTATTTCTTAAATCAACAATATTCAATTAGTACCAAATTTTTTTTTTTTATTCTTTTGTTTTCATAATCAGCCTATTTTCATCTTATTTTCAACCTATTTACGACCACATTCTATAATTTAATTTATCAGTTTCTTATAATTTTATACAAAATCGGAGAAGTATGACTTCCACCTTTAATACAAGGATGACTAATATGATGCTGTCTTCTAAACTTCAATGTTTTGTGCTATGCAAGAAAAATAGACTATTTTAATTATTTAAAATTAATGTGTTGTAGTTCATTATAATGATATGATGATAGTTATCATTATGCATGCTTAATAATCTTTAATGTTACATTCCAGTAGAGTTATCAATGCATTAGCATTCGATCATTAGGTAATAATCGTTGGGTACGTGATAATCTGTGGGCCACAGTTTTCCAATGCCATCAGATAAATTAGCAATATTAATGCCATGACTTCCGTCTGAACTTGAGCTCTATTTCTATTATAAGAATCACTTTCTTAAGGAATTGAGTATATCGTTGCTTGTCTTTACCGAAGATACCATCGTTTACTAGCTTTAAACTAGTACATTTCTATCGTTGGCTTATTTGACGCCATGACCGAACCAATTGTACCACAGGCATTAACAAATGAGGAATTGGAGAAACAAATTTTACCAGAAACATACCAATGGGCTCTGTCAAATGGTTTATTAATGTACCCACCTGATTTTCAATTGACCCAGGCTCAAATTGCTCCATTCACCCTTTACCCAACACCAATTGCCAGAAAAAACTTCGAAGAAGCCATTGAAGTCCAGCAGAGCTTTAATGAATTATACGCTGAAATTTCAAGAGATCAGGGAGAGCATTGGCTATCTCAAGAAACAGAGAAGCTAGCTCATTCGGATGAGGGCTTTACTGGCAAATTATGGGATTTGTATAAGTCAGTGAGGAATGAAGGTATTGCACAAAAACTCAGATTAGGAATTTTCAGATCAGATTACCTCATTGACAAAAATATTGATCAAATCAAGCAAGTTGAATTTAACACAGTGTCTGTATCATTTGTTGGATTTTCCACTAGAGTAGGAGAAGTTCATAAATATCTGAATGACTCAGGTGCTTACGGTAAATCATCCTATGCTGACAAAGATATTCCAGTTCCAACCTCTGTTCAGGAAATGACTAAATCTTTTGCTGATGCTTTCCAGAAGTACGATGCATTGAATGATGAAAAGAAGATCATACTAATGGTGGTTCAAAGAGGAGAAAGAAATGTTTTTGATCAAAGAATAATTGAATATTCCCTTCAAAAGGACTATGGTATCCGTGTCATTAGAATGACATTTGATGATATTAAAGATAGATTAACCTCAGATAATACTGACAAAAACAGACTATTTTTCAAAGAGACTGGTGATGAAATTGCTATTGTCTACTACAGGACAGGCTACACAACAACTGACTATCAGAATGAGCAAGATTGGGAAGCAAGAAAATTCTTAGAAAAAAGCTACGCTATTAAAGCTCCAGATTTACTAACTCAATTATCAGGTGCTAAAAAGATACAACAATTATTGACCGATGATAATATTCTATCTCAATTTGTAAAGTCTGAAAACTCTAGAAGAGCTCTACAAAAGACTTTCGTAAAGATATATCCCTTAGATGATTCCGAGTTGGGGAATATTGGTAAGAAACTAGCTTTTGATGAACCTCATCGTTTTGTGCTGAAACCTCAACGTGAAGGTGGTGGTAATAACGTCTACAAGGAAGACATTCCATCATTCTTGAGTACAATTGGTGAATCTAAGTGGGATGCATACATATTGATGGAGATTATTGACCCATTACCATATGAAAATAACGTCATTATTCGAGGAAATGAAATTTTCAAAGAATCAATAATTAGTGAGCTTGGTATATATGGTTCCATTCTTTTCGATGATGAGAAAATACACTTCAACAGAAACAGCGGATGGCTTTTGAGATCCAAGTTCACTACTTCTAATGAAGGTGGAGTTGCAGCCGGTTTTGGCTGTTTAGATAGTGTCGTGATGTATTAACCTCTGAAACTAATTATTAATTTTTGGATAATTGGTATACCTAGATAAGCGATAATGGTGGCTCTTATATTATGGGCATAACAGTCTACTATTTTTATAACACAGCATACATATTTTCTAGCACAATTTTCTTTTTCAATTCATGATAGATATGGATACATATATTAAACTATAGAACTTTCTGTTCTTTTTTAACCAGATCCGCAGACCAAATCGCTGCTCCGACTGTGTTACTCATAATTGTTACCATAGAGGCCAAAGGAATTAATTCAAATAGGCCCGCAGATACACCAAAGCAAGCTAACTGACCCAGATTTTTGTATTTGAACTTTTTGATGTCTGGGCTTGTATATTGCTTCAAGAATAGATAACGACTTAGATAGCTTAGTGCCCTATCCGGTGCTGTTATTTGGTTAACTATCAAAGGGCCTAATACTGGAATGAGGGATACTAAAGACAAAACGATAGATTGTCCCAAGCTAGTAACTTTTGCCGAAAGGAATGAATATATTATTGTGTGTGCAGACCAAATAGATCTCCGTGACTTAGTAGTCTTTCTGCTGAGATATTTTGCATCAGAGACTAACTTTTGTTGGCCGTTCTTGGCCAAAGTAAGGTCGAAGACCTCAGTGTTCAGTTTTTCGAGCATCAAGTTCCTACATATATAAGCAGCGATAGAATTAGACTGAACTAGCCATTGTATGTGAGCTAGAACGAGACCAATAGGACCCATAGTTAGCAAGGCACCTCCCAGAATAAAGGGCATAATTGTGACATAATATGCACCTGCTACCACAGCAAATATTACTAGATATGATCCGGCAAATATACCTAGCGGTTTCCAATAGTAAGGCCTTGTGATAACATTAAATAGACCCTAGAATGAGTAAAAGATGCCATCTCATCCAGCGAACTCTCAGAGATGATTGAGAATTTGATAGATAAAACAAGCAAATCTGAATGTTAGTAAAGTTGTTTTGTGTGTTTAGGTTGTTGCTCACTTTAACTAAAACATACCTTTAGTGGGTACTTGTATGTACTCGATAGGAACAAATCTTTGTTGAACCCTTGTTTTATCAAATCCATCTTGAATAGATACCTCTTTTGTCTCAATTTTGCGTGATCTAATACTGGAGTGAAGAGATACTGTTGTAAATAGCCAGCAATACCCATTTTAAAGATGAATTAATTTATAAGAATAATATTAATAGAAAATAGATGAATCGATATAATTTTTGCAAATGAGGGGGTGGGGTTGTATTGCGTTAACAAGTAAAAATGCTAATTATCGAAAAGTTGGTCAAACAATGCTAGAGGACTAAAAGTAAATGAACCCCCCGATGTATTACAGCTAATATTATTGCCATATGCCCAAGGGGACCCTTGATGATCAAAGGCCATCGCAAATTGATGATAATTAAATTAGTTTTTTAAATCTGTCAAAAAGTAGTCACACACAGAAATTGCCGTAGTCAAGACACATCTCCTCATACATAAGACTAAAAGGGCATAGAAAGGGTACTTAGCTAGATAGAGCTCTCGGAGTTTAGAACATCCACTAGCGGGTATTTGCAATGTAGCATTTGTTGATCTGTTTTAAGGTTATGGTATAGGAAATACATTGACGAATCTTTAGCTATCTATGTAAAGGTTTCAAGTTTTAGGTGCTATGTAGACTCCTGTGGTTGTATAGGGCCGAATTTCTTTGTCCTTAATTTTACTTCTTCTTTTAACTCTCTTGCGCTCCAAAGCGATGCGCCCACAAACAAGCTTGGTTGGAGGTATCCTGAGAGAAATGGAAGGGACTCTATGATTGCGCAAGCTACTCCATATAGATACCATTTACTATAGTTCTGGTAGTATACTTTTCTTAGTTCTTTCTCATCCATCTTTCGTAGTTCTTTGAAATAAGGCTGGAAATATGCGAACCCATTTTGTCCTGCAAAGATTAATTGAACTATTGTGATTCCAAAAAATGGTATAAAGAAGCATGCAACTATAAATATATAGTCCAGAATTTCAATTGATCTATCTATCAAGAAATTGGGAAGTGTATCTACAAGAAACTCTGCGCTTGTAATTCTTCTCCACAGTCTAATATTGGTATCACCTTGGAAAATGTTTATGGTCTGTGTGAAAACAACAAATTGATTTAAGTTTAAAGTGGTGAAAACATTTCCCAAAACTAGGGCACCTAATTTATCAGTGTCTCTTCTGGTGTCCATAAGGGCCAAGTAATTGCTTACAAGAATAACTTGTACAATCACTAGCGCAATTGCAATGGGACCCAAAAACAAAGAATAAACCATAGTCATTGCAGGCCCAAATACTAAAGCAAAAGTAGAGCCATCTGCAACCATGCACATTAAATATTTTATCGTCATCGTAGATGGACCGTTCTCAGAAGTACCGTTTTTATAGTCAAATGTTATGCCCTTAAAAGGATAAAAGAAAATTTCCTTATTGGTTTGAAAGTCTTCTGTTATACTTTTCTTCAAGAGTGCCATGTTTCCCTGGTACTCGTCAAATCTATCTTTATAGGCATTGAATTTTCTCTGGAATATATTCATCTCTTTGTTGGATTGTTTCTTTTGCCATAGTTCTCGAACCTTGAGCTTATTCTTTTCCCTCTCGATCACATCATCTCCAGGTAGTGGCTGTAGCTTCAGCCCTTTCATAGGTTTTGGATTCACATATTCGGGGTTATTCAGATGAGTATATTCTGGGCCATGTATTTCACAAGGCTCAGTGATAAAATCAAACTTATAGGGCGGATCGACATTTAAATTCATGGTTTCTTAATATTTCTAAAGCGCTTGGTAAATTGAATCAGTACTTTGGAAACCCTGTTAGGATAGAATATTTATGATTATGCTAAGTACTGCTACATTATAATATAAGAATAGTTGGTTTTAGTTGTCATCCGCAGTAATTCTTCTTAATGTATTATGTCGAGTGACACAAAATATTAAAACTACTACCCGTAACCCAAAAAAACAATGAGCGGTTCAGCTCTCTACTTGAAGTCCAAAACAGAAGAAAACTCGTTTTTGCTCTGGCCAAAATCTACGTTATATTTATAAAATTATTAAGTAATTAATCAATCACTAAAGCTAACAGTTATTTTCTTATCCATGAGCACGCTCTCCGATGTCACCTAACATGGGTAACGATGCTTATCCGTAGTCCATGGTTACTTAATGCATGCTCTAAGAGTAAATGACAGGGATGTATATGCACCTGCAACGTTTGTAACCAAGTGCACTTGCACTATTGCTAACTCCAGTTTTTGTACTTCAAGAGCACCATTGTTTCCATTGTGTAAAAGAAATGTTGCTGCTGAAAAAATGCTGAAAAAAAAAAGAAAGAGCTGAAAACGTGGAAATATCGAGATGAGCTAACCAGAAATGACAATTTCTCCCGATGAATAAGCTCTCTTAGAAGTCTTCCACATATTATGAGGTTTAATAGCTGATATATATAGTTATAAATTCTCTTTTGTACAGCAAATAATCACGGATATTTTTTCAAATACAACAGGACTTGAGCACGAGGCATATAGTACTAGAGAGGGTTATATCTTTTTTGTGAAATACTTGATAGAAGATAAGAACTTGACTTACCATCTGATAAAGAAATATATTACTAGACTTTGATTGTTATTTTTATTGACACACCCTTTTGAGAAAGTTTCTTGCGTTATATTTATTTTACAGAAAGGCGCTGAGATATTATTAGCTATGCCATACGCAGGGACTTCAGACTCGTCTAGAGCTGCTTTCAAGGCGTTTCAAGAGAAGCATATCACCAAGGATACCATATTTAATAAGAAGTTTGATCTTGCGTCGATACCGTCATCTGCATCTGCGTCCGATACATCTTTGAGTTTCAAGAATATAAGCCGAGGTAACTCCTATGTGGATCTTCAAAGGCCTAGTCCTTTTTATAGGCATGAGAATGGATCTTCGGAATCAGTTAGAAGTAGCTCAGAAAAATTTGACTACAAAGAACTTATATCACTTCCTAATGAGTCTACACATGCATACTCATGTAATCCTTTGTCTCCGATTTCGCTGTACGTTAGACTATCTATCCTAAAGAGAGCTTTAGATATCATGGCTAATGACCCCGATATGCTAGAAGAGAGTAAAGCGGTAGAGCCTTTAAAGAGAATGAAGGCATCTAATACAGCAGATGTTACCCATGTAGCACACTTGCAGGAAATGATTAATGAGAAAAATAATGAAGAGGACATGGTAACTTTGCCAAAGAGAGGGAGTGTTACCAAATGGAACTCTCATGCAGCTACTTTAGAGGCATTTGTATCGAATAGCATGGATAAAAGTGCTCAACCTAATAGCAAATATGGGGATCTCACAAATAAAGATACACAAATTCCAGAAAGGCCAGTGCAAATGCAAAGAGCAGTATCATTGGCAGTTTTACCGCAGAGTATATCTAATCATAACAATACTTCACCGTTCAAAAAAGATTTTAATTTTCGTGGGACCCAATCTGGCACTAAATTCAGACATAATAAAGACATATTGGAAGGTTTACGAAAACTTTTGGATGATACATTAGAAAAAAAATCAATGAGTAACGCATCAAAGTTGCATAAATTATCACTCTTAAATATTGACAAGTTGGACTTGACTTCAGTACCAACAAATGGCAATGATGATACATTCAATGATGTGGAAGAAAAAGGGAACAAGTTAAAACGGGCTTTACTAGACAGTTTAGCCGAACCTTTCATTGAATTTGGTCGTGAAAACGATAATATGCAGGACGATCAATATAAAAAATTAAATGAACAAGATCTGAATATCAACATGTCTGAGGTGGTACGGCAATATCGCTATAATAAAGTGTTGCATCCTTTTACTTCAGGAAAGAACTCTGCACCACAAGCTATTTTTACCTGTTCTGATCAACATCCATGGAACTTTAAAGCTGCAAACGATTTGGCGTGTTTGACTTTTGGTATTAACAAAAATGTCCTGAAAGCTTTAACTCTCCTTGATCTTATTCACACAGATTGTAGAAATTTTGCTCTGAATAAACTGATTAGCATTCAAGATGATCAAGATATAGTTTTTAGTGGGGAAATTATAGCCATAGTACAACCTAATTCAGAAAATAAGGCTGGATTGATATGGGCAACCATTTGGGCAAGAAGGATAAAAGGTTCCTTGGTTTGTGTTTTTGAGAAGATTCCATGTGATTACGCAGATATTATGTTAAATTTAGATGACTTTTCCGTTGAAAACATTAACGATTCTACCGGTTTGCTTTCCAACCTTGACCAAAGTACAGAAAATGATATTGCAGTAACTGAAAGTGATGAATTAGAAAAAAAGAAGACCGTGAAATTTGCCAACGAAGTACATGATATCAAAAAAGTGAGTAAGTCCTTATCGAAACTAATTAAAGACGTATGTACAGGAAATTATGATATGGATGAGGATGATAAGTTAGTACCACTGTCAATTCGGGTATCGAATGAGATTAATAGAAGAAGATACTTTACATTAAATCATTCAAATTATAACATATCATGTGCTGTATCCTCGTCTGTGTTGGAAAATGAGCTAAAACTGAAGATTCATAGTGCCGCTTATCAAGTTGGTTTGTTCATTATTGAAAGAGAAACTCTGAAGCTTGTTTCTTGTAACAAGTCAATCTGCAAGAATATGTTTGGTTATCATACTTCTGAAATTATCAACTCTGATATTACTACCTTGATTCCTGATCTCGCCAAAATTCTTGCCTTTATTCAATATCAGTATCCGATTTTAGACTTCAGTGCTGAAGAGAACAGGGGATTGGTTCTTACTGAGCATTTTTTCAGAAAGATTGTTTCTGAAATGCATTCTGATCCTGGAAGCTTTTACTCTTCTGTTGGGTTGGATGGGGTTCATAAAGACGGAAATAACATTAAGGTTGATTTTCAAATTAGAGTATTGGATGAAAATATCTTTCTATTATGGATTTCTCAAACAAGAGACCTGTTATTTGAAAATTATGATTCGAATCCTTCTCAGCTAAGCATGTTGAAAGAGAGTGAACTTTCACTAGTTAGCAGTAGAAGTAGTTCGTCGTCCTCAAAGAGACCAACTGAATGTTTAGCGTTATCTGCGCTAAAGAGAATTGATAGCTTGGCTATTGCTGATCAAGGTATAGAAGATGAAACTTGTGAGCATAATGAAAACAGATGTAATTCTATCGAAAAACAGTCCGTGGCTACTTCTAATAGTAATAAAGAAGAACTTCCACCAAAAAATAGTGAAATAAAAAATACTGTCGATATTATTGATAATGATCTGATTTCTGATCCTGCAATCAGAGCGAATATCGAATTGGCTAGAAGATATACAAATAACAAATCAGATTTTGTCAAGGAAGATAATTTTAAACTTGATGAAGAAATGATAAAGAAAATTGTAAACACGGAAATTCCAGAGGTGGCTAATGCTGACTCTAACTTAGCGCCAGAAGAACTCCTGAAGGTGCTGAACATAAAAGAACCAATTGTGATCGGGGCCCAAAAAAGGAAGAAGAAGTACACCGATTTTGTTGTCCTACAAAAGATGGGAGAAGGGGCATATGGGAAAGTTAACTTATGTATTCACAAGGAAAAGAAATATATTGTTGTGATTAAGATGATTTTCAAGGAAAGAATTTTGGTGGACACCTGGGTTAGAGATAGAAAACTAGGTACCATTCCATCAGAAATTCAAATATTAGCGACAATTAATAAGAGACCTCACGAGAACATTCTTGGTTTGTTGGACTTCTTTGAAGATGACGATTACTACTACTTAGAAACTCCTCCTCACGGTCAAACTGGTAGTGTAGATTTATTTGATATCATTGAGTTCAAGTCAAACATGACTGAATTTGAAGCAAAATTGATCTTTAAGCAAATTGTTAGCGGCATCAAGCATTTGCACGACCAAGGGATTGTTCATAGAGATATAAAGGATGAAAATGTTATTGTTGACTCCAAGGGTTTCGTAAAGTTGATTGATTTTGGTTCTGCTGCCTACGTGAAAAGCGGTCCCTTCGATGTTTTCGTTGGTACTATTGACTATGCTGCTCCGGAGGTTCTTGGTGGTAATCCATATGAGGGCAAATCGCAAGACATATGGGCCATCGGTATCTTATTGTATACTTTGATCTACAAGGAAAATCCATTTTACAATATAGATGAGATATTAGAAGGAGAACTTAGATTCAATGATAGCGCGGATGTTAGTCAAGAATGTAAAGCATTAATTACAAAGATACTAAATCGCTGTGTTCGTAAAAGGCCAACAATTGACGAGATTTGCCAAGATGTATGGCTTCAAATTTAAAAAAAAAAATGTCTGGTACATTATTCTGTGTGCTGTTGAATTTGTAACTACGTTCCTTAGTAGTGGTGGAGCAATGTGTTTGTATCAAGGATAGATAACAGATACTCTACATTGGGTTATAAATTTTTTGATTTCATTTTCGAGGTTTGGATATGTTTAATTGAAGTTTTCATTCAATTTTAAATTTTTTTTTTTTGCTGTATTGACCTTGTTTAACAACTTTAAATTTGCATTTAGTTGAATTGCTTTTGTTATTGAATTTTAGTTTTTTTATTCACATAATTTTTTACATAATACCGTTTATATTGCATGATTTTAATACTAATGACTAACTAATTTGTTATGAGAAGTAACGCAACAACAGTTGTTACCACAAATACTAATTTGAAGTAGTAGCATATCCTCGAGGTTTTCTATCAGGTTCTTCCTTACCAACTGCTCGTCGGTTTAAAGTTGGGTTTTCCGAACATCGGGGTTACTGGCCTTTAAAAAATAAGGTTAAATACAGCTTTAAATGTCATACAATGTGTATATGCAATGACTCAATTTGATATCGGTAAGGATATAATCAGTTAGTTACCAGAATTACAGATGCAGTTAAAGGAAGATACGGTGAACATGTCTAACGTTTTGCCAGAATCTACCATGACCACAGTTCAGAATCTGCTGGATGATGATGATTTTAGTGATGAGCCTGCAATGAGTCCATATCAAAATGATGATAATACCAGCGATGAGTACTACAATTGTTTAGATTTATTTATCAAGGGAGAGCCTAAGCAGTGTTTGGAAGCTATGCTGAGCTGTGGCTTGCTAAATGAATCCCAGATTTTTCAGAACATGGACAGCGTGGAGTTATTCATTAATGCATGCTCTAGGGTATCAGACTTGGCAACTCTAGGTATATCTTTGCAAAACAAGATCATACAGCTGTTTATTTATAGTGAGATTCTAGAATTTGTACGACGCAATTCCCCAGCTGCATCTGCCTTGGCGTTAATTACAAAACTCCATGGTAATCTAATTAGAGCTATCAGGCTAATGAGAGGAAGTAGAGATGAACGTTATCAAATAATAGCTGATGAGAAAGATGCATTGATCCATGATATTGGATTTCATGTCAAGAAACGGACAAACGAGAGTAGGAGGCAATATAATGTGGAAATGTTGATGCTTGCAGAATTATATCTATTTGATGTCCAGATACAGCTAGAGGGCAAGAAAAAATCACCAAAATTATATGAGGATCTTTGTGACAAAGTATTGCAATTAAAGAGTGTCTTTGATGAGACAGTGCTTGACGAAAAGCCACTTAGTCAGATTATATTGGCTAAGTTGGAACAAAAGAAGGATTCAGTAGAGAAAAAGAAGTCATCTTCTCGAAAGAGTCTTAGAGAGAGTACAAAAGTGTTACAAGCAATACCCACGCCGTCTGACGAGGTTCGAGATCAAATAAAGATGGATAACTTGGCATTATCTAAGGGAGCATTCAGCTCCATTACGAGTCACATTCCCCAAAAATGGTTAAAAGCTTTAACCACCCAAAAATGGATTTATAAAAACATGAAACAGCTCTCATTGGTGCTAGTTGTAGCGGTTATCTTACTGGTTAAAAGGTATAGAATGATTACAAAATGGTTTGGAGAGATCCCTTCAACATTATCTCAATTAAAACCTGCCATAGTTGAAATCCTACGCTTGCTATCCAGCCTATAGATCGACTATAATAACCATGTCACAGTACCCTTTATTAGCTTCAAATAAAAATATTAATCACTGTAATTACCTTTGACAATGGATTGGCAAATATATTGGATGGTTAAATGCAACTCCATGTACATGACTCTACAAAAGTAGGTAAACTTTATATTCTACATCATATATATCATATATAACGAATTATATTTTGCTTGTTATTTTTCTCAAGAAGTTTTGTTAGTTGTGAAATCCGCAAAGGCACCTTTTGCCAGGTTTCAGTTCAAACACCAGTTCTCTAATCTCGAACAAACAATTGAACCACATCTACATAAAATGAGGATGTTCCTTGCATTGTTGGGTTTAATAGGGACAGGGTCAAGTACTGAAAGTAATAAAAGGTGACATTTTCTGTATATACCACGCGTGAAGGAAGTCAAGTAGACACATACCCGAAAGAAAGCGTGACGTTTGTAACCCTATTCGACAGGTGTGCTGGAAGACTTTGATCTGCTATAGACCTCTTATTTGGTACAAGAAAGAGATAAGCTGACAGGATTCAGTTGCTTAGAGGAAATTATACAAACTGTTAGTTAGGAAACTGCATTTTTGATCAGAAAGGATGGCCGATAATCAGAACGGAAATGAAGGGGATCTGCACCCACTAGCCTTGTTGATGGATGAGTTGAAGCACGATGATATTGCTAATAGGGTTGAGGCCATGAAAAAGTTGGATACCATAGCCATTGCTCTAGGTCCAGAAAGAACTAGGGAGGAATTGATTCCTTTTCTTACTGAAGTGGCCCAAGATGACGAGGATGAGGTCTTCGCCGTCTTGGCTGAAGAATTAGGGAAATTCGTTCCTTTAGTAGGCGGTAGTCAATATATTAATGTCTTATTTCCTACATTGGAAATACTTGCAGCTACAGAGGAGACATTGGTAAGAGAAAAAGCCCTAGCATCTTTGAATAAAGTTGTCAAAGACATGACAATTGAGCAATTACTACATGACTATGTTCCTTTACTGGACAGGTTGGCCAACGCTGACTGGTTCTCATCAAAAGTTTCTGCATGTGGTCTTTTCAAAGTTGTGATAAGTAGGGTCAAGGATGATACGTTGAGAAAAAATTTACTGGCTTTATACTCACAATTGATACAAGATGACACACCTATGGTCAGGAGAGCTGCAGCAAGAAACTTACCATCCATTATTGACCAACTACGAGAAAATCCCGGTCTTTCATGTGAAGACGATTGGGAATACGTATCCGAGATGTTCAAGAAAGTTATTACTGATAATCAAGACTCAGTTAAGTTTCTTGCTGTCGAATCATTAATTGCCATTCTTAAATTTTTCAACGCAAAAGGGGACTCTAGTCATACTGAGGCGTTGTTGGCATATGCCTTGAAGCTTGCAAAGGATGAGGCATGGAGAGTAAGATACATGGTAGCTGAGAAATTCGAGGATTTGGCAGATGAGATTTCTCAACTAGACAAAGTTGTTGATCATCTTCTTGAACCTTTCCTAAGTTTGTGCGAGGACAATGAAGGTGATGTTAGGAAAGCTATTGCTGGCCATGTTAGTGGATTTTCCAAGCACATTAAAGATGCCTCAATAATTGAAGCAAAAATTATTCCAGCTATCTACACTCTGAGTATCGATGAAAATGAGACTGTGAGAGCTTCCTTGGCGCAAAGTATAACTGGTATGTCCTCATTACTTCCAAAAGAGAGTGTTACTGAAAACTTGCTTCCAATTGTTCTCAACATGTTAAAAGATGAGTTCCCTGACGTAAGGTTGAATATAATTGCTAGTTTGAAAAATATAAATAAGGTTGTGGATACTAAAATACTTTCTGAATCACTGATACCTGCAATAAATGAGCTAGCCAAAGATATCAATTGGAGAGTAAGAATGGCTATAATTGACTACTTACCAGTAATTGGTGAACAACTTGGCAAATCTTTCTTTGATGAGCAGTTAATAGACCTGTGCATGACTTTGTTATGGGATCCTGTTTATGCCATCAGAAACGCCACTGTTAAAATTTTAACTAAATTAACTGAGTTTTTCGGATCCGACTGGTGCAGAGATGAAATTCTAACTAAGTTGTTAACAGTTGACGCAGAGACATTAGAAAATTTTATTTACAGGTTTACTGTTTTATCGGCGTTGAGGGAGCTAACTTCAGCTGTAAGTAGTGATATTACCTTGGAGCATATTCTTCCATATATTGTTAAGCTTTCTGATGATAAGGTGCCTAATATAAGATTCAATGTGGCTAAAGCCTACACCGTTATTTGTGAAAATTTGAAAAATAATAAAACAAAGAATTTGAAAGAAATTTTCGAAGAAAAAATGTTACCTTCTTTAAAGAAATTACAAGGCGATAGCGATGTAGATGTAAAATACTTTGCCAATGAAAATTTGGAAAAGTGTCAGTTGCTGATCAATTAGGCACTCAGAACATCGGAGTTTCAAATTAACATGATAGATCGTATTCATGGAAATATAACTTTGGGGCTCTAACAGAGCTTCGTACATATTAATGAACGGTATTTAATTAATTTATATCGAAAAGAGGATATATTTAAATATTAATGGATTTATTTTCTATTGCACCTTGAGCTACTCCATATGCTACTAAAGGTCAGTGTGCAAGAGCACCAGTTGCGTATGCTGTACAAGATAGAAGGGAGTGGTTACTTACATGTTTATGTATTCATAGTTCAAGGACCTTCGGCTTTGATGGGGTACTTGTCGCTTTTGAGTTTCTTTTTCAAGTACAGAATATATTCATCAAAATTCCCTCTTGTGGTTTTGCTTAGTTTCCAAAAAGCTTCGTCTATATCCTCTTCAAATTGAAGTTTCGAGAGAAGCTTTCTATCTCTAGCATTACATATATCATTGGCTAAACAAATATCACATCTTTTGCCGCGAGCCATGCATATTACTTGACCGAAACCAACTAGCACAGTATTAATTTCGTACCATAAACATTTAGGGAGCCATGTTTGCAATGCCTTTCTGGTATGGTCAGGTGTCTTGCATTTTTTTGCATCCACCCATCTCCACATCTTGCAAAGTCTATCAACATGTACATCTACACAAATCCCATCCATCTTACCCCAAGCTCGCTGTAAGGCAAGGTATGTCATCTTAGGCCCGACACCAGGCAGACTTAGCATATCATTGACATTTGTCGGTACATCAGAATCAAAATTATCGCGCAGCATGCGAACACTTTTATATATATAAGTTGCCTTCCTTCTATGAAAACCAACAGATTTTATTTTCTCATCAATTATTGATTCATCCATCTTTAAGACAGATTCCAACGTCATCCCATTGGGATCATGGAGCTCATTGAGGCAGTATCTCATGATATTAAGCATGGCTTCTGCCGTGATCTCATCCTTGGTCTGTGATGATAACATCACTGCGATTAGCAGCTGAAATCTATAGTTTTTCGGAAGTATTTGTTCTTTATGCAGCCCACAGTTCTCCGCAATGAATATAGGCATTAATGCACAACCAACTTTATCAACTGGTGTCTTCAGCTGTGCCCTCATTAGTCTAACGCGATTATAAATTGGAATAAAACTCTTGGGTAGCTTAGCTATTTCCAGAGGTTTTAGCCCAAGAGAATCTTCATCAAGGGGTTTTAACCATCGTTGTGGATCCTCACTTGTTCGATCATCAATATAATCAAAAAACGCCTGCGTATCCAAGCTCTTGATCCATTCAATATCCACTTCATCAACAAAGTCTTTGTAGTCACTTACAGGCTCATGCTTGACTGTAACAGTTTCTTCCTTTTTGAAATACTTTGATTGGACAACACCTTCTGCTGGATTTCCTTCCACATCTACTTCTAAGTACCTTCTAGTACGCTTTCTTGGTACCATGACAGCTTTCAATGAGTATTCGAATGCTTTTTATAATCTGCTGAAGGTAAGGAACCGTTAAGATTCATAGTATTCACTGTTATCATTCAACTTGACTATTAGCTCATCGCATTTTAAATCAGCATCATCCGATGCCCAGACAGACTCACAGATAACGGTATGCCAAAAAATTTCAGATTGATTTACGGTTCTACCATAATAACAAAAGAGTACTCTCGATCCAACTATTTGCGGTTTTAATTGCGTTGATCGACAACGTATTTATCAGCTGCTCACCCTGAGAAATAGCTTAACTGTTTTAACGCTCATACGTTGAGTAACACTACCTAGTCTATTTGACCGGAGGGTTTTTCCAAGAACGTTGGTAGAAGTCCCAGCACCTAGGGATTTGATATCGCTTGCTATACCATAAATACTGCTAGCAGAAGCATATCTTCCTGGTAGAGGTATTAGAAAAAGATCATATTTACAGTGGAATACAGTTGTAGAGGGAGCACTGTGTGATAAACACTTAAAATAAGCGATAGAAGAGAGGTCTAATTAAAGCTTCGACATGCTCGCAAGACAATTTATACCAATTGGTGCAAACGTTTTAAAGAACAGTGCAAAACCATTGTTTACTTTACTAAGTTACAACCTTTTGTCACCCTCATACATGTGGCCTCAGGTGTATACGTATGTGCCTGAGAAATATAAGGATTGGAACTATAGACATAAACTCCTCGAACAGGAGTTGCTAGATAAGTATAGAGCTGACATTATGTGTCTCCAGGAGCTTACATCAGAAGATTATAGTAACTTTTGGAAGAAAGCTCTTCAAACTAACATGAACTACGGGTCAAACTATATTGCCAAAACCCCGCCGCAATATTGGAAGAGACCAGTTGAGCAAATGGACGGTGTTGGCATATTTTACAATCTGGACAAATTTGAGTTCATTTCCAGGTCTGGAATATATCTTAATCAATTACTTGGTGTTTTCAGCAATAATGAATTAGAGTATCTCGAAAAAAAGCCAGTTACATTGACTGATGGGGCCGGTAATCAAGTCGGTGAGCAAAGTTTGCTCCAAATCCTAAAATCAAAAAATCAAGTGGCTTTATTCGTATCATTAAAACATAAAGAAACCGGTAATGTTTTTGTCGTTATAAATACACATCTGTATTGGAAATACGATGATGTGAAGTTAACTCAATGTATGATCATTATGAGAGAACTGGCTAGAATAATTGAAAAACATCTAGTCGGTTTAGAGAATGTAACTGATGACAAGATTAAAATTTTATTCACTGGAGATTTAAACTCAACATCAGACTCATTAGTTATAAATTTCTTAAAGGGTCAAATTGTTAGTCATGATAATCTGAATGTTATCAATCCTATGAAACCTTATTTAGAACATTGTGTCTATGATGATGTACCAGAAGAGTTATTTACTCACACATGTTATTCAGGAAAACTGAAGGGTATTTTTGATTACATATGGTACCACGACACAGACTTCAAATTGAGACGTATACTATCTGGTAGAGAAGTATCTCATGAGCTTGCAGCTTTGAATCAATTTGGTCTACCAAACGAGAATCATCCAAGTGATCATATTCCTTTGTTTACAGAATTTGAGATTCTGTGATACTGGTTGGTTATTAGTAATCTGTTAATCCACCTTAGTTGCTAGTATTATTTTGTTATGCATATTCCTTTAAAAAAGCTATATTATCATGAACTTTTGTTATGTGAATTAATTAAAGTAAACAGTATTTTTATGCTCTGAAAATGCCTTACGATTTTATTTTATAATTTACAATTAGAGAATACTAAAATTCTATTATAGATCATTTTAAAGAACTTAGTTATGAGCGTATTTGCCTGAAATGAAATCCATAATCCCGTTTTGTTATATCGAACAGTATTATTTTTTTTGTTGTGACTTCTTAAATGCCTGTGATCTCTTAGTAACTCTGCCAGTTTTTGATCTTTCCTTCTTACCTTTCTTCAAAACTGGTTTGCTATCATCTTTTGTGGCTCTGATACCTTCAACGGTAAGTTCCTTCAATAGTTTTGATCTTTCGGCTTTGTTCAATATCTTCTTTGCTCTACCTAATTTAGTCTTTTGGCCATCAGTCATGTATTTACCAGATTTCAATGTTGGTTCTACCTTCCTAATATTCTTACACCTCGTTACACGTAGCTTTCTCTTCTTTAAATGCTCGTTTTGAGAAATCATCGGCTTCTCATTTAGAAGTAGTGCTTTACTAACACTTTGTAACTCATTGAACTGCACATAAGCAAAACCTTTACCCATGTTTGTCTTTGGGTCTCTAACAATTCTAACATACTCTATAGAGCCACAAGCACCAAAATGTTTCCACAGACTCTCCTCATCTTCTTCAAAGTCAAGGTTACCAACAAAGACAGATCTTTGCTTGTCATGTGGTGCTGGGTGTGTAATTGAATCCACTCTTAAGTGACGATTACTAAAAACCTGACCGTTTAGCCTTTTAATCAACTTATTCAATAGCGGTGATTGTTCTTTATAGACGATGTAAGCATTCACAGATGCTCTTGATTTGTGCAATTTTTGTTGAACAAAGGCAACCTTTCTAGGTAAAGCGTCTTCAAAAGAGACAGATCTGAATCTTATACTTTGAATTGGTAGTTTCTTGTTTTCGTCATCATCATCTATATTGTTAAATAGTTTTTGGAACAACTTGTAGGTGCTCTTTGAAATAATAACTTCGTTGGACAAGTTACCGACAAAGATGGTTCTAGAGGCCTTCTCGATCTCATCTTCCTTTGTAGATTTCTTTGCTTCTTTGCCTTCTTCAACAAGTTTTTCTGGCTCTTCAGGTACTTGTTCAGGAGTCTTTGTTTCTTTGTTCTTCTTGGCTAACTTCTTCTTAGATGGTTTCTTAACTTTCGCATCATCACTTGCGGCATCCTCCATCTTTTCGTCGCCATCAGCGTCTTTGTCAGTCTTCTGGATGACTTCAATCTTTTGAACTTTGATCAAGGGAGTGGCCTTCTTATCTAGCGCATTCGAAGTCTTGAACAACTGACTGACTTTGTCGTCAGTAGCCACTGTTTCTGGGAATAAGTTCATATTGTTTGTACTGCTTCCAAATATGTATTAAGGCGGGCTGCTTGCTCTTTGTAACGTCCAGTATAAACTTACGATCAGATAGAATACAATCTGAAATTTATGAGGTTAAGCAATTATAATAATAACCAGAAATGATATAGCATTTGTGCAGGAGGATCAGTGCTCTGTAGCTATTGTGAAGCTTTTGGATTTTGCGATGAGCATCGCGGTTTTCCAAAAAATTTTCAGATTTTTGCAAAATATGGGCATACAGAAGATGATGCTCTACGACAATTTCTGTGAGCGGGTGGTATAAGACAAATCTAAATGATATAATCATCCGGGCTACATGTGCAGGTGTAACTGTTAGCTGTGCTGCACAATATTGCGCGAGTGATCTTAATGATTAGAACTTCTTAATATTATAATATCGATATAATATGTGAGTATATATATCTAATATATGGGGGTTGTAAAAGATAATGTAAGGACTATTTTTATTGTATTGATGTATTTTGGTTTTTGTAAATGTTAAGAGACATGAGATAGAAAAAGATTTTAAAAAAAAAATAAACCAGTTGTAGAAACCTTGGCGATGGTACAAAATTTTGGGAAGTAAATTGGGCTTTTTGAAATGTGGAGTAAAATGAAACATAGACACAGAGACTTCATAGTCAAGAACCTCGAAAGTGGCCAACGATTAAGATACCCAGAGATAAGGGACGTAAAAGAAATAAGAAAAACCCCTCCCATTTTCATATGAATTTTCTGAGTGTTCTCAATTGCGTAATATCTCACAAATAGTGAATTCTCATAAAATATCATAAAATAGAAGCGGAAGGATTAGATGCTTACTGGTTAAATTTAAGCGATGTCTTTCTTGAATAATTTCTGTCTGTCGAATTAATACCAATTGTTTTGAAGGATTGGTATTTGCTTACCCTGTTCAATTTCAAATAAGGAAAAAAGATTGATCAAAACCATTGATATTATAGGGTCAAAAATCGAGGTCTCGCAAATCGGAAAATAGGAGATGCTCTCTATGCGTGAATATTTCAAGTTATTCCATTTGCTCTACAGACAAAGAGCTCAAAATACAGATCCCAGTATGTTTTGCAATATCATAGAAAAAAGGTTCTTCAGTTGGTTATATTTTAATGTAGTATTAGATTTTTTTGATTAAAATCAGGTAACTTATCTCAATGGGATGAAACGGGAGGTGGTGGCACCAGCTCTACCGTGTCTAACTGGAGTGTATGTGATGGAGAATTCACCCAAGTAGTGGCCCAACATTTCTGGTCTGATTTCAACTTGGTTGAAAACCTTACCGTTGTAGATACCGACAACAGAACCGATCATTTCTGGGACGATGATCATGTTTCTCAAGTGGGTCTTGACAACAGCTGGCTTCTCGTTTTCTGGGCAGGCCAACTTGGCGGCTCTCAACTTCTTCATGAAACCGTTTGGCTTACCGGAGACACCACGAGAGAACTTTCTTCTAACTCTAGCTGGGGTCATCTTGATGAAGTCCTCAGTGGACATCTCCAACAACTTCTCTAGGTCAACACCTCTGTAGGAGTGGGTCTTGAAAACTCTCTTGGACTTGGCACCAGTGGCTTGAGACATTGTGTGATAGTAGCGTTAGTTTCTGTTGGTCTTGTATCAAGAAGTACTACAAAAGAAAATGGTTTATTTCTTATATATCAAATATAACATAGGAAGCCTATTATTACACCAATAGGAACGCCCAGGATAGGTCATACCAGTGTGTTCCTATGCCTGGTCAGTGTCTTCCCAGTGTATGTTGTGTGTCTGTGTCCTCAATCGATAGCACAACGAAAGTGAAAAAAAGTTTTGGAATTTTCAGAAAGAAAAAAAATTTGAAAATTTTGGAAAATTTGGAAAAAGTTTCAGGCCTTGCGGTGAGAGAAAGCAGGAAAGGGCACTGTTTGTGCGGGTACCTCTGAGTAGGATGGAAGTTTCAGTGCTTCACCTGAGGACCACACAGAGATGCACGTAGCAAGGTCTTCGAGTTGCGAGTCGCTCAGGCAGTTGCGTGGATCGCTGGCCGGAAGAGTGCTGTAGTACGGCTTACCCGGCTAGTGAGGATGTGGTGGTGGGGGGAGAAGGGGGAGATAGAGGCATTTGTCCGCAGGCCCCTGCTGGTCTCATTTTGCTGAGCCTAAGGACTGGGCTGGTAGTCTAGGCAGAGCTAGGGTGAGATGGAGAGAGCTGGGCTGAGCTGGGCTGGTAGTCTAGGCTGAGCTAGGCGGAGGGTGCCATGAGGGTGGCAGAGTGGTGGTAGTACCCCCACAAGGAGCCCCCCCCTGCTGGTAATTCCACTCCAACATCGATGTGGTCTTCCGCCCACCCCGACGTCCACCGCGTCCACCGCGTCCACCACGTCCACTACGGTTTCCACTTTGCCAAGAATCCGCCACCACGTACCTCTGTACCGGGTGGCCAGGGCGCGCGGAGTGCGAAGTGCGAAGTGCGAAGTGCGAAGTGCGGCAAGAACCCTTTGGCCGATCGCGTTCATCTTCACGCAAGGACAGCAGGTGTCTGGGTGTTAGAGGTTGCACTCACTTTTGTGACTGTTGTATTGTTGTACGTATACTTCCTCTCCCTTGTTCACGTGCCTTATCTAGTATATCGTGAGATGTAAAGTGGTCCGGGTAAAGTTTTGCGACGGCACTTGTCCAGCTGCTTTACTGAAAAAGTGAACATCGTGCCTTTCTACACGCTCTGGTGTCTCTCGATGCTTTGAGTTGTTCCCTTACTATGCAATAATAATACACCGTTGTGCGAGGGATATTGAGTACACAACTTTTTATTTTGCAGCAATATTGTTAAGCTGAGCAAGAGTTAGAATAGCCGGAGCAGATACAGGCTAAAGACCTTCACATACACACACACACACACACACACCTCATTCTATCAGTATCAACAGCTAATGGTGGCAAAGGTTTGGTCACGTGTGATACTTATATTTATTGCTACTGTTATGGTTTTTGCCAGTTCACAGCAGGGAGACGCCAACAAGGTGAACACAGCTAGTCCGCCGGGAGCTAACGGTATAGCGTACGCTAGCGTGGTTGCTGGCGGGAGTAATCATGTGAGTGCGACTGGTTCCGTGACTGGTGATGGCGTTCAGCTGCCCAATGCAGAAGTCGATATTGACTGGCTGGAAGAGCACCTGGAGGATTCGCATGACTACGAGAAAGGGTACGACCTTGTGGAACAGCACTTCAACAAGTTGCTTGCAGGTAACAACGCAGATGCGTCTTTCAAAGTACGAGAACTGGCAAGCAGACTTATCTTAGGAACGCTAAGGAATAATCCTCCTGTAAAGCGGTTGATTTGGGATCAGCACCCACTTTTTGTCTCTCAGGTGTTTGATTTGTATATAGGAAACGCATTGAAGCAAGGCTCGGGTAATCCCCTGAAATATCCGTTATTGAAGCGCTATTTGTCGATATTGCTGGAGCTCATACCGTTCAACCGTGACTTCCGCTTTGAAGAAGACTATAAAGATATTCTTGATAAGCTCTATACAGAGTCTGATGTTCCTTCGGATATAAAGATCAAGGTTCTGGAGCTTATAACACTGGATTATTCCAACATAAAGGGTGCGTCCGGTTGGATTGACAGAATCACTAATGTTCTGACGGATTCAGAGATGGGACTTGACGAGCTACACAAGAGGACATTTTTCAATGCAATGCACGCCCTGAAGTCAGAGGATCCAAAGCTAAAATTGCCTACTAACTTTTTGAACTGGTTAGCCCAGGAGACTAAGGAAAGAGCTCATAATCTCAAATTAGCTCAAGCACAGGCAGACGATGATGACCTGAAAGTAAGAGATCTCGAACAAGAAGAATTTGATCAGAGATTGGTAGATAGCAGGCATTCTGTGTTTGGCAACCCAATGGCGGCCCGTATGAAGGATCCATATATTGTTGATGAACTGTAGTCTTTGCCCAATGACAGCAAACTATTTAACTGAGAATAGCATTACAATAAGTTAAGAATATGTGATATTATAGTACAATGCTGTGTATTTAATGATATAGTTATAGAGAAATTATTGTCATATTTTTGGCTTGCCAAAGTCCTACTGTTTTCTTATTATGCATGCACAATAATAAACTTGATAATAAATTCTAGCGCAGTATAGGAAAACGCTGAATAAAAATCATGTTGCAGTAACCTCGTCCAGGAACGACCCATCGTTAGCTAGCCTATTCTTAAACTTGTCCCACCAGCCATCAAATCTTTTTATGGATACGTTTCCATTGTCATCTAGAAAACCGGTCAAGTAATTATAGGCATGCTGTACAATTTTGCCTGCCAATTCTTGAGTAAGTAAAGGGTACACTTTTGCCAGTTGGCCTACTGTATTTATACCCAGATTGTTGTTCCCGCGGGCTAGCACTAGAGAGTTCGTACCGGTACTACTGGCCAACTGTTGTTGCTGCTTCCATTCCATTATCTTCGTCATTCCTTCATTTCTGTTCTCTATAGATATACCTATGATCAACTGAGATATGTTATGGTTAGTTGTAGGTCCGTTAGCTGGCATGCTGATGTCATCGTCATCCCCCATGTCGATCTCCCCTAGGCCATCATTGGGAGTGGGCGTAGTTTGGCTCTGGGGGAGTTTGACCTTGAAGATAGCACTAGGCTTCTCGGTGCTCAAGTAGCCAAACAGTTTGAAATCCTCTGTTGGGGTCAACTTGAAGTAAACGGTTGCTATGTACTCCGCAGGGAAGGTCACATTGGGTAATATAAACAATGATATGTGAGAGTAATTCTTGGGTTTTGTAGAGCTCAGTACAATAGTATGTTGCATTCCATTGGAGTTTGGAACTTCCTCGCTCATCTGCAATGGGTTACCAGAAGCAATTGCAGCAAACATCCTTTGTGGTTATCTTATTGTATTGTTACAAATATCTGCGGTTCGAATATGGTTGCGCTACTGAAGTAGTTGTAATTGACGCTGCAAGTACAGCTTGTGATGTGTATGTACAGGATTATTTGTATTAAACTTTTATACAGTTTCAACAATTGTGATTAGTGTGCTATTGGCGATGACTTTCCAACAATTGATGAGTTTTGGCTATTATCCTCGAGAAATTGCTGTTGTCCCCCATACGTCATTGGCAATGGAAAAAAAAGGGAAGAATGGGGAGACTGAGAAACACCCGTACGAATTGCCCCTCCTTACTCCCCCAAGCTGATATCTTGCAGGTTCGAGAAATTTCTAGTTGGAAACGGTACAACGCCTTCTGTGCAGGAAGGAGCACCTAGAGAGGGCAGGGAGTGGGACCTTCCATGGTTCTCGAAGTTCAGATAACTCAGACAGTTCCGTACGACTTCAGTTTTCAAATCTACCGAATACTTTCTGAGAGCGGAAAATCGAAGTTTAGAACATTCACGTGATTAGTACAGCTAACCCCATGGAATAGCAATGCATTCCCATTAACTTCACTTTACGTGGAGTAAGCGGGAAGCTCACGGGGAGCTCACGAGGAAGCTTACAACAATTTCATAGACTATGCTCTAGTATTTGGATTGCATTAGCAATTCTTTCCTGAGCCTCGCTGACGCCCAAGACTTTGAAAAGTACTGGAACTGCTGCACCAGGGTGGGATCCGGCTAGGGCGAACCTTAATGTTTGGAAAATGGTTTTCTTTGGCACATTGAATTTCGATGACAGATCATTTACCAAATCTTTGGTAAGTGAACCTTCAGACAGTATGGAACGGGTGTACTGAAGTATAGTACTAGCCACTTTATTATCGTATTTGCTTAGAAATTCTTGTGATTGTTCATTGCTCTCAAAGTTTGGTTTCTCAAAGAAATAGTAAAACACAGTATCGAACTCATTAATATTCGATAATACTTTACCGTTCTCTATAAGAATTGTTTTCACTTTTTCCTCTAACTCTGTAACGTTTTCATATTTATCCCTTATTGTTTTTACAATTGTCGGAAGTACTGCATCGATGAATGTTGGATCCTCTAGTTTCTTTCCTAAAAAGTGTTTATTGAAGAACCATAACTTTTTCATGTCCACTTTTGCATTTCCTTTGGTCAAGCTGTCAAGATCAAAGAGATTCTCAAATTCTTGTAGTGTGAAGCATTCGTGGTTTTTTGAGGCTAGTTCTCTGGGAGGTGACCAGCCAAATAAGACACTAAAATTTACAAGCGCTTCCGGGAGTATGCCTTGCTCTTTAAGACTCATAACTGACATGTCATTCCTGCGCTTACTTAACTTCTTATCCTCTGTGGTTGTTAATAATGGCAAATGAGTAAACTTGGGAGGCTTCCATCCGAATGCCTCATAAAGTGCTATATGTTTTGGTGTAGATGGCAACCACTCCTCTCCTCTGATTACGTGAGATATTTTCATGTCATGGTCATCTATTACATTTGCCAAATGATATGTGGGGTAATTGTCTGACTTCATAAGTATTGGGTCATCATAACGAATATCGGATGGGTTTTGCTGTGGTTGTAAATCAATCTTGCCGTGCAGCAAGTCTTCGAATGGGGGATACTTCTCAGGAGCTTTAAATCGCACTGTAAATGGTATTCCTTGATCAAGCTTGGACTTGATTTCCCCCTCACTTAAATGTGCACAATGTCTATCATAGCTCACATTCGTTGGTGGCACTAACCGCAGTGCGGACTGTCTTAAATCATCTAATCTCTCTTTGGTACAAAAACATCGATATGCTCTTCCTGTCTCAATTAAATGGTTGATGTGTTTCCTATATATATCTGTTCTTTCACTTTGTAAATAAGGGCCTTCATCCCATTTAAGATTGCACCATTTTAGTGAGTTATAAATATTATCCATTGCACCATCTTTAAGTCTCGATCTGTCAGTGTCTTCAATTCGCAGAATGAATTTACCATCAGTCTTCTTCGCTAGCAGGTAATTATAAAGTGCAGTCCTCAATGAACCTAAATGCAGCATACCTGTTGGTGATGGAGCAAACCTAGTCACTGCAGGTTCGCATACATGATTGGCATGACCTTTACTAGGGTGTTTTGGTAATATACTGGTCTTCTTTGACTTGAGTATACTGGATAACACGGTACTAGAGTATTGCCTGCATGACTCTATCCTTTTAATTAATAGCATCCCTTATTTTATATGAGCATTGATCAGTAGCTATAGTGTTCTTATACAGTTTGATCCAACTGAATTATATACTATAAATTTATAACACTAGCTTATTTTTACCCTTTGAATCATCCATACTTTGACATTTTTTCACGCATCGCTTCATTCGCTGTCAGAAATTGTCAGTAAATCCAGACATAATTAATAATTATATCAAAAACATAAAATTTAAAAGTCTATATATGCAAAACGTAGTATATTTATTAGCCAAATGGAAACTGGACAGAGCTGATTTATATATCATAGTTAGACACCTCACCGAGATGTGCCATGTGAATATCCTCAGAAGGATTAGGAATGTGAGAACCTGCCATGACACAATGGATTCTCATCTTTTCATGGTAGTTCAATCCAGTCAACAATTTTGGTGTAATTAAAAAATACTGAGATGTTCCTTCTTCACAAGCATTTTGGACCATGGCTTTGTGAACTAGTCTCTCAAAATTGGTGTCCATACCCTGATTGATTTCATCCACTACTCTGAACGGAGCCTGTGTAAATTTTTGTAATGCAATCATATAAAGCACTGTCGATACAGCTCTTTCACCACCTGACTGTGTGTGGCTATCTAAACCACTTAGTTTACCCTCATCTCGAAATTGAACCATTATCTCTAACTTCCAGTCACTAAACAGTTTAGATTTCCTGTTCAATGTTACACCACCGGCTGTTCCAACATCTTTGAATAATTCAGAGAATTTTCTGCCTATTCCACTGACTATTGACTCAAGTCTCGGTTCTAGAACCTTCTGCTTATCACTCATTTCTTTCCTGATTGTATTACATTTTCTTACTTGGGTTGGTAACTTATCTTCTAAGTCAGCTATTTTTGCTTTCGTTTGTTCTAAAAGTGCCACTGCCGATCTATCATGATTGGATAACTGAATCTTGGATTCTAGTTTATTTACAATTTGCTCAACATAAATTAGATTAAATTTATCTTCATCCCTATATTTTTCTGCTAAATCATTCAAAACTTGTTTTGTTTCCTGGTTATATGCATCGATATCCCGTCTCCATTGTCGGTATTCCTCTGTATCTCTCAATTCTTTATATTTGTTCTTGAGCTCATCATACTTTGCCCTCAGTTCATTTTTCTTTTCCTCAAAAGATTGTAAAAAGCTCTTTACGACAGTTTTTTTATTGTTATGTTCAAAAATTGCTATATCTGCTTGCAAGTTTTTTATTTGTATGTGTCTCAATGATCTTCCAATATTTTCAAGTTCGATGGTACAATCGATTTCAGACTTTAAAGACTCTCCTATCAACTTCTCTATTTGCTGGATTTTGGGTGCAGTATCTTTTCGGATGTCTTTTTTATATTCTTCTAATTTCTCTTTCTCAAATCGCAATTGCTCTTCATATTGAGATCTCTGTCTTTTAAGATTAGAAATATACCTCGACTTTTTATTGATATCATTCATTGCTGTCGAAATTTCATTCAGTTGCATCTTTAATTGGGCCTTTTTACCCGCTGATTGATTCATGGTATTTTTTATTCCGTCTATCTGTTTTTTTAAGTCATTCATTTCATTATTGATCCTCTGTTTCTCATCACTACTCAAAACGTAACCCTGATAAAGATTGGTCGGTTTCACCACTATTTCAACCGAATACATTTGCTTAGTCATGTTTGAATAACGAACATTTAACATGTTTGTTCCATGAATGAATTTTCTGAATAACGGTTGGTTGTTAGATTGTGGTTTAATCAGTGCTTCTAATTGTTCAGCGCTAAATTTCTTTCTTGAAACTGGTATTTGATCAATTCCTTGAAATTCACACAGCATTTTGATAACATTACTGTCACCTTTAACAAAATCTGAAAGATATCCTTCAAAACCTAATTGTCTTAATCTCTCCCTTGAAACGGGTGGAGAATTAGTTCTTCCTGTCAATTGTCTGGTATTGGCTGTGAAGTGCTTGAGAATTTCTTTCCCATACGTATTGTAAGCTTGTTCATTAATTAGTGTGAACGCCTTGCTTGTGTTATAATCAATGCATTGCGCTAGATAAGGAGCAAAATCTTTATGTGTAACTGAAACTGTTAATACAGGTGGTTCAAGTACTACTTTTCTGGCTTCGTTATTTTTCCTCAAGAACAAAACAGCTCTTTTTAGGTCCCTGTCATTTAATTGGTCAAGTAAGTGAATATTATCTGTGCTGGTTAGAGATGACTTTTTGTCCACCATTTTTCTCTCAAGGATGGCCAAGTTATGATTTTGCGTTGACATTTGGGTATCTACTTCATCAATTTCAGAGTTTACCTGACTTTCGCGTTCTATCAAATCATTCCTCTTTCTTTCAAGTTCTGTAACTTCAGATTCCTCAGGAGTTTCGATATCAGAAATTTTACGTTTGATATTATCTATATCTTCCTTCTTTGTTTCGATCTTTGTTTTCAGCTTATTTGATCTTCCTTTATAGTATTCGATTTGTAAGTTTTTCTTTTCAATCTCTTCTCGTAAAGCATTCAATTTTGACACTGTCTTTTCTAGTTTCCTTTTTGTCGATACTTTCTTTTCTTCGATATTTTCTTTTTCTATAGTAAGTTGAGCATCAGACTCATTTAGACTTGCTAGTACCTGCATATAGGGTTCTCTCTCCTTCTGAAACTCTTGTAACTGCTTCTTTGCACCTTCTACTTGCCTTTTATATGTTAACAGTTTTTCTCGATGGTCTTGAATCTTAAGGTAAGGCAATAATTTCTTATGCTTATCTAATGTATCCAGTGTCTCTTGGTACTCATTTAATAGTTGAACTTCTTGTTGAAAGTTCTCCTCATCTGTCTTGAGCTTTTTCAAGCTGTCTGTATTAGTTTGTATTTCATTTGACATTTCTATTTCCTGTAATTGTAGCTTTTTTAGCACTTCAAACATTGATAATAGTTCAGAATCAATGGCACGTATGGTTTCATCCAGTAGCTTTTCAGGTCGAAGCTTAGCAAATTCCTCTACTCGTTCCTGTGATAAAAACTGGCATAGGTTGTCCAATTGGATATGGAACTTGCTAACTAAGTTTCGTACGTTACTTTCAGTTGTCGGTAATCCATTAATGCTGTATTCTTGCGTTCTACGCTTTTCAAGGTTTCTACCTATCTTAGTTCTTTTTTCTAAATTCCTGGTGATGGTTAATAAGCCCTTGTAGTTGCCATTATTTCGTATTCTGTGGAATGAAGAGCCCAGGAATTCAATATCGATATTGGGATCATCTTTCAAAACAATTTCAATCTTTGAAGTGTCTTGTCCATTTTTAATGAAGTCTTCTACTTGCTTACTCCTTCCGATATACTCAGGTTTACCGGCAAGTCCCAAGCACACGGCACATACATAGGTCGATTTACCAGAGCCATTGGGTCCGATGATCATATTCAGTGATGGCGAAAGGTTGAACTCGGTATAATTGTAAGTCACAAAGTTCTCAAGCCGTATCTTGACAATGCTGCCGGGCTTAAATACATCGTAGTCGACAGGCTTGATCTTCAGTCTTTTCCTAGAGGGCGTTAAATCGTCCACATCATCCACATAAGACGCTAGATTAATGGTAGGCATGCACGTCTTTTCTTTATTATAGTACAACTGGCAGTTATATAAACCTTTGCCAAGGCCAATTCGATTTGATTGTCTCTATGCTGTGGTACTACACTCAGCTTTTATGTCTTTTACACTTTTCAAAACTGTATTTGAGCCCAAAGGCAGTTTTTCAGCAAGACCGATGGTGATCCCGATGTAAACAGAGTACTGTATGTAACACGGATCCAGTAACTGGTTTTTGTAAACTATATTATTACTTTCTACGCATATTATAAGGATTTTAGCTAAGATAAGTTTACGTTTTGCGATTCAAATCAGTGTAGCGGTTCTGAAAGGTATAATCTAAATGTATCAATCACATTCTTTTTGTTTTACACAAAAAAAAGTCTGACATCGACAGCCATAAAGACTGACGATGCTAGGCTACCTCTTTCATCATTTAGAATCGGTTTTATGGCAAGATATATAGAGGCCAAACTGTCACATACTCGTGCGAAAGCTTCTGATAAGATCCGAATAGAAGAGTTCGGACCAAACTCCGCCTGGAGTGAAGTCTTTCCACCAATTATTGTCTCAGGAATCAGTTATTCACAGAGAGTCCTCATTCAATTGAAGTTGAATGACTTCTACAGATATGACCGATAACTATGTTATAAAATACATAAATTGTTGTAGAAACTGTCTTTTTATAGTTTGCAAATTATGAAAAATTATGGCAGACCCGTAATATATTATTTGTATATTATTAGGGCATTCCAACTGTACGTATGATTCAAGTTATTAAATATGCAATCAATCGGTGAATGCAGCTAGTAAAAATGTCTATCATTTGATATATGGTATTCTATTTGAGAGTGAATATTAAAATGTTATATGCCGGTTAATGCTAGCGATAACGAATGTAGCATTAACAAAAAATTGCGGAACTACTAATGCCCGAAGTATCGAGTTATTTAGCCAACTTTGCTTTGATAGAAATTGATCACATCGTCCCATTTTTTGTTCACAGAGTATCTCTTATGTCTGATATTCACCAAATCGGAGTTAGAGCACCAACCACTTTCCATGAATTGCTTCTCTATCTTTTCATAGGTACTATCTTCAAGTGTCTTCTGTTTGAAAAGGAACTTGATGTAATCTTTCAGATCCATCACTTTGATACTATCTGGCTGGTTCTCTTCCTTAGTATTTGATTTAGCCTGAGAGCTATTTGTTGAGACTGATAATGGCGTACTGTTGTTGCTGTTATGTCTCGGTACATTAACATTCTCTAAACAGAACACTTTTGAACATTCTGTGTCAAACCTCGGACGAGCTGGCATGTTGATCGAAGTGCCATCTGTAACGTTGATAACAGGCACTTGCGATTTCCAAGCATCCATATCTATGGCCATAGTCTTGAAATTTGGATCGATTATCTCAGTCTTGGGGAAATTGAAATAGTCCATGTTCGCAGAGTCAGCGGAATTCGACTTTGGTACCGCACCATTGTATCTCTTATCAACGGCCATATACAAAACAGAGTTATCTGAATTATCTCCATTACTTCCATTTCTTAAAGTGTAGTTGTCTATGGTGCTGTTATTATCAGGTACTGTATGTCTTAGAAAATCTTGACTGTGTCTAGATGGTACAACTTCAGCAGGTGGTTTGTTAGAAATTCTAGCACTAGATCCATTAGTGCTCATAATTCTAGTTAATCCACGCTTCATCTTATGACTGAATGAGGATGTGCGCATTAATGGTGTTGAAACATTTCTACCAGTTTTCCCAGAGTAATCAATATTCGCATCGGTTGCTATGCTTGTACTGCTCAATTGTCGTCCCAAGGTTGATCTGATATATGGCTTTTTATCAATGGCAGTCACTGGTGTAGGTAAAGGTGTGACGGGTGACATTGGTGAACTGGCATTTTCGTTGCCCATTTTCATGGAGGCTTTCCTCATTAAAGCACTTGAAGCCCTTCGGAGAAATGGAGGTCGTTTAGTCTTAGAATCTATACTATTCAGGTCTGTTGTACTTATTGCCAAGCCTAATGGCTGCATATCAGTACTGCCTAGTTTTTGTTGGACTGATTGAGATTGTGACCTTGCTCTCCCAGAATTTACCGAAGGTGCCCTAGATATTGTTCCTGTTACGGCTGGTAGATTGTATAGTTGAGCTTCTAGTCTGGACACATTATCTAGATCCGTATTCGGTGTGTTTATACTACTAGTATACCGCTTAAGCGATGGCTTTCTCTCTGTCAATGGTTTTTTTGTATCGTTGTTAGCTGTCTCAAGGACAAGCCTCTGTACTGAATTCGTTATTGAAGTGCTTCTTCTTGGTCTGCTAGAAATTGATGTTCTTGCTTGAACAGGTGTTGCTGAGTGCGAAGCCAGTGATGTGTTCGACGTCGCCGTGGCAACTTTACTTAGTTGTGGAAATTCTGTCGGGGAATGTTTTTGAGACGTGAGTATTCCATTAATGTTGCCGTTTGTGTTTGTGTTAATATTAGGTAGCTCGCCACCAGTTGTTAATAGAGTATTTGAAAACTTTTTCTTCAAAGAAGCCTTTGGACTTGTGATCTTTGGTGAAGGTGGAACACTTATATTGCTTTCCTGAGTAGTATTCAATGGAGATGAGCCCTTATTCCCGAGAGATGAAGACGAATTTGGTATTTCTAATGCTTTTGATAAATCAAATGATGTATTAGGATTTTCCAATGGATACTGTATCTCTTCAACGTTTAATTCCTGGCTATTCTTCAAATTATAATCTAACGAGGACTGTATATTTATCAGTTCGTCATTGTTCGAGACGAGATCATCCAAGATCATTTTGGAAGTTCTACTATCTTTAACAGCACTAGGTACAACGATTGGTGACAGTGGAGTAGATGATCTCAAGGATGGCATTCTATGGGGAGGAGATGCTGAACGATCTGGTGAATTCGAAGAATGTGCTCTCAAAATAGATTCAGGACTTTCAGCTAGTGCATCTAATCCGTTGCGAGTATGTTCCGGTAATAGCATGCCACGTTGATCCAGTTCTTGTAGAGCTGCTGCATTCTCCATGTTCTCCAGTTGTTGTGCTCTTATCACGTCAAATGATAAATCGTTATGTGGCAACGGTGGTAACAATGATAATTCATCAAAACTGTTCGTCAGCTTTTTTTCTTCTTCTTCAGCGTCACCTTCTGCGGTGTCATTTATCATGTCTTGGCTCTCTATTGAAACATCTCCTGTATCGTCGAGCCTTGTTTCTTCCTCGATCTCGGGTATATAATCAACAGGAGAATGGTGTATTACAGTGTTTTCGTGATCCTCTTTCTCCTCTTTTATGTCATGAAGATGTGAGTTTACTGCTGTCAGTCCGGAAGTCGGACTGCTGGTGGCGGCAGGTACCTCGTTACTCATAGGATTAGTCATTTTGTGAAATTCCAACTATTCTCCACTCTCTTTTTCCTCCTGTAACCTCTCTCTATATATCTATAAGTCGTCGTTTGGCCTTTTTCTTTTGAAACTCTGTGCTATATGTGATTTAAATTCATCCACAAATTATATCTATATCTGAGTTGGGTTTGCTGTCGTCAGGTTGTTAATCCAGGTGTAATCAGGAATGGCTCTGTGTTTCTTCTCAAAGCGGCCAAAGTATCAATTAAAAAAACCTTGGTTCAAAGTTAATAGCGTACTTCTAATCGTCTTAAGCAAGTAGTCCACTATACATTGGGTTGCTTACCGCGTTTCAACAACACCAAATACAGCAATATGTCTACTAATTATTTAAAAGTCCAGTTAATTTATGCCAAGCTCATCGATTTTTTTGGAATTTTTTTTTTTTCACTTTTTTCCAGTTTTTCAGAAATTTGCTCTAAGGAATCCCGCACAAAGGGAGTAATTACTCGAAATATTGGCCATCCCAGATAGATGTCAAAACAGGTATCAGATGGATCAATGACGACTTTTTGGGAACTGAGTCCCTACCTCTACTGAGATTACCTTGTCTATTGATGCGTCAGCAGTTATTTCCTTGGAAAAGTGATATATGTAGCTTCTCAATGGGGTTTATATTATATCCATATCTATGGTGCTATGATTTAGTAAATATTTATTATGTGAGATGAAAATGTAAATATTTATTATGGAGATGAAAATGTAAATATCTATTTTGTGGTGGATGTCAAATACGTTTCCAAGGTGAGTGAATAAGGTATATATATTACTCTTCTCTAAAGCGAATACATGAAGGGTTTTGAAAATCTATTCCTGGGATTTGGCCTTTCTCCGTTCTTGTTCTTGCTGTTTCTCTTGTTCTATGGTTTCGACGTACTTGGCAATTTCTTCGTTAGTTAGTGCTCTCACTTGGTTGTTTGGCTCGACCACTGTGATTTCGATGTTCTTGGCACCGGTCTGCACGACTTCCAGCAGTGCTTTAACTGTGAGCCTTATGCACTCTTCTTTATTGCTTGGTGGCTCTTCTCTGTTGTAGTTTTTCTCCAAGAACTCCCTCACTGTCTTGCTGTTTCTGCCGATGGCCTGTGCGCACCAGGAGGAGTAGATACCGCTGGGCTCTGTCTGGTACAGTCTTGGGTTCTCTGTGTCCCTTGGGTCGAACCCTGCGATCAGCGTCGAGACACCGAAGGGCCTCACACCTCCGGACTGGGTGTATTTCTGCTGCACGCCGGCGACGTAGCGGGCCATGTACTCGACTGTCACGGGGTCCTCCAGCGTCAATCTGTGGCTCTGCGCCTCCACACGCGCCATGTTCACAAGGATACGGGAGTCCGCATTCAGGCCCGCGAACGAGAGCACCAGGTGCGAGTCGATGGGCAACACCTTCGACGCAATAACCCTGGTGTCTTGCAGCTTCAGCGTCGACCGACGCTCACACCCCAGCACTACACAGTCCTTCCCTTTCAAACCAACAGCACAGGTACCACGCTTCACGGCCTCCAGCGCATACTCCACTTGGAAAATGTGCCCGTCCGGCGAGAATATAGACAACGCCCTATCGTAACCACTCATCGCTTTCTTATACAGCTACTCAATGTCGTATGTGTTACTTATTCCAAGCACGTCAAGGTATTTCAATTGGCACTGCAGAAGTATCTTGTATTCACGCTTATGTTTCATCACAATTTGGGGGGGGAGAGAGAGGGAACTTGCCCAAACCGGCTGACGGAGAGGCGAGAGGGGGACGCCATCGATCACATGATGTAATATGTACAAAGTGATATTTGCCACCCGTTCAGATGTATATATCACATGATAGACGTATATAGTGTTATATCACATGTATAATCCGTATAAACATACATACCTTGCGACGGGTCACATGGTCCTTTCCGTTGAAAAGGGCGATGAGCGACTTTTCAAGGCCGCAACGGGGAAGCTTGAAGAGGATTTGATTGTGTTATATTTATATGCGGGTATTTGGTTGGTATATTTGTTGGGAAGGGGATAGACACGGCCGACATGATACGTGAGAACAGTGTGTTGTCTACTTCTACATCTTCGAGCGATCTGCGGGAGCTCGAGGAAGTGGAGGCGTCTGATGTGCGCGGGGTGCGCTGGGTGCTGCGGTACCTGGTGGGCAGCTCGATCAACCTGGTGCTTCCGTTCCTGAACGGTCTGATGCTCGGGTTTGGTGAGCTGGTGGCGCACGAGCTGTGCTGGCAGTACAAGTGGTTCTACCACGGCCGGGACAGCGCGCACAAGATATTCCCTGTGTCGCGGAAATTGCAAGCTCCGGCTCAAACCCACGAGCAAGATCAAGAACACATAAGCAAGGCACAGCATGGGTACGCACGTCTGCGGGAAAGATGGACCTCCATGAAGAGCAAGTTCCTGTGAGTATATACTTTATAGATCGCAATAATACATAGCAATTTGTCATTAGTGACTCACCATTGGGTGTGTGACTTTGTCACACACTTGAAGACCTTTTTTTCTGCTCTTCCACAATTTTGCAAAATGACTTACACTTCCTGCATTTTGACAATTTGTTTAAGAGAGAGTTCAATGGGAACATAAAAGCTTGGCCCATCCTGATCCTTCGCCATCGATTTACTCCCCCACTGGTGTTGAAAGCAAGGATGATGATAAGTACGGTGCTGAGGGTGCGTGCACCTGTGTATGCGTCAGTTTGTGCGCCTCGGACGATTGCAATTGGGTACAGAAGGTTTTACTCTGACAAGAAGTTGGACGCTGTGAAAAAGGCTCCAGAGACCAAGGTGAAGGAGAAAGAGCCGCTGTGGGATAGGGTGAAGCATGAGGTGAAGCACTACGTTAATGGTACGAAGCTGCTAGGTTACGAGCTGAAGATATCTACGAAACTTCTTGCCAAGTCCATGCAGGGCTACGAGCTTACGAGACGTGAGAGGAATCAGCTGAAACGGACAGTGGGCGATATATTTAGGCTAGTGCCCTTTTCGGCATTTGTGATTATCCCATTTGCTGAGTTGCTGCTGCCTGTGGCGCTGAAGTTGTTCCCAAACTTGCTGCCTTCCACCTATGAGAGCACTTCAGACAAGCAGTCAAAGAGGAAGAAGCTAATTGAGATCAGGCAGAACACTTCCGAGTTTCTACATAAGACCTTGGAAGAGTCTCAGTTCATTAGTTATAAAAACATAGAAAACGAGGAGAAGAAGAAGACCTTCTTGAACTTCTTCCAGAAATTGTACGCTTTGAAAGAGAGCAACAAGAGCACAGGCCCTATTATCTTTACTCACCAGGAGATTGTGACAATTGCCAAAATGTTTAAGAATGACACTGTGCTGGATAACTTGTCCAGGCCTCAACTTGCCGCCATGTGTAAGTTTATGTCTATTAGACCTTTCGGTAACGATCCAATGCTGCGCTACCAGATTCGTTATAAGTTGAAGAGTATCATGGAGGATGATAAAACCATCGATTATGAGGGTGTGAAAAGCTTAACACCAGAAGAGCTATACCAAGCTTGTGTCTCTAGAGGTATGAAGGCCTATGGTGTCTCCAAAGAAGATCAAATCGACAATCTAAAAGTTTGGTTGGACTTGAGATTAAGGAAGAAGATTCCTTCGGTCTTAATGGTTTTATCATCAACATTCACTTTTGGTGGTCCGCAACAGAGCAGATCGGAGGATTCTAGTTGCAGTCTTCACCTAACCGCTACCGAACCTGAAGTCTCAGAGGATGGTAAATGCCTGATCTTTGAAGGTGAGAAGAGCAACTATGAAAAGCTATTGGATTTATACTATGATGGTATTTTGCAAGTGTTGAGCAGTATCCCTGATCCTGTTTATAACGTCGCTAAATTAGACCTAAATGAGGTCGTAAAACCTGTTGAAACGATTAGTGAGGTTGAGAGTGTCGCTGAAGAAGGGCCCTCAAAGCAAGAAGAGTCAATTGCTAAGGAACTTAGAGAAATTGCAAAAGAAGTTGCCGAAGAGCCAACTTTATCTAATTCCGCAAAGGAAACTAGAGAAGTTGAAGTTGATATGGAGAACAAAGCTAGTGAAGAAGCCGGTTTGGCTGAGGGGTCTTCGAAAAAGGATGATAATGAGTTCAAACTAAACGTTTTGAAGGAGCAAGAAGAGTTGATCAAAAAGGAACAAGAAGAAGCGGAAGCAAGGGCAACTAGGGAATCAGTTAGTGATGACATAACGTTAGATGAAGAAGAAGAGGTCAGCCAACCACCAGTGCCTTTAGATCAAGCTGCAAAGACTTCAATAACTAAGAAAAACTAGCGGGGCAGAGTATCTGTCCTTTTTATTGGCTTTTTTGTGAGATTAGCATGTGCAGTTTCACTCATTTGTCCCTTCATTTCTCATCATTTTATATTAAACGCGATTTATCATCTCAAATCTAACCCCTGGAGAACATAATAGAAAGATGTTACATTCTATCTGATAGGTGACATCATTGCTATATCATACCAAGATATATGAGTCGATTTTTTTTCATTATGTCCTACTCCGGGGAGAGAATTTTGAAATGTCAATGGTCTCCATAAACTTGAAAATCCCGAAAAGATGTCTTACCTAATGGTTCCCGGAACTTATATTTATTACAAGTGGTCTATATAATGACCAAATTACTAATTTGATAAGAACACAAACTCTAATCGGTATTTACTTATAGCTTCTGTTTCCTGTTGCACTTCTACAACAGTAATGGTAGCTAAGGGAACATATCTGTTATCGGAACCCTTGCTAAATTGATAAATTATCTCAAATTATTTATTCTAGGAAAAGAAAAATAATTCAGTTAAGAGTCTCTATTATTTTGGTGTCCTTACGGAGAATATACTTTTTGGAAACCCAAAACAAAAAGAAACGATACAAAAAAGAAAAGACTTATAGCAATCTTCCATCTGTGACCAGTACACATGATACTGATAAAGCAGGTGTTGGAAATAAGAGAGGCAGAACCTATCATATGTCAACGACCTATATTTTTGCACAAATACACCAAACTCGAGATTAAAAAAATGCATGCATAGTAAAAATACCCACAAACAAAAAAAAACAAATTGGAAATACGTCTTATTTATTCTTAAAAGCATCAGTGTTTTCTGCGAAATTATTATTTAACGAAAAAAATGGGCACTTATCCGCTTTATCCTCATATATTTATTAACAAAGGTAACGATTGCGATTGTTAGTTGCCTTTTATTTAGAGCGCATACAGTTCTATCAGTACAAGACTATATATTAAATTCGAAATATTATTATTCTTGGAATCAGTGCAAGTTTATAAATATATGTACTTACAAATGTGTCAAGCTAGGACAAATTTGATGAGCGTTATTTGAAGGCAAATGTCAAAAGTGTGACTGAAAATTGTATATCTATTTTTTGCTTGTTGTTTTTGGTCTATCTTGCTCATCTTTTCTCTATCTCTGTATAGGAAATTCTGAAAACGGAATTACTATTTAATGAAAAAACTGGAGTGGAAGGCAGGGTCTCTTTAGGAGTTGCAGTGTTAGAGAGCTAGGGTCCTCAGAGAATATTAAATTGGTGAAGAGTGTATTTATGCTATTGTATTACCAATACCAGTATAATATTAAAAGGTTTGGGTTTGGTAATATCGGAGGGTTCCAAGCAAAACATCAAGACAAACACCCATGTCCCAAGGCATTCAAGCACAAGACAGGAGGAAAAAGCTTGTATTACCTCGAACGCAAATATTGAATATCGAAAGTGTAAGATTAGTATCCGTTCTGAAGATCCTTATCGTAACCATTCAAAACTAAAATAGATCAATACGTCATAGTTAGTCTATGCTCTTTCGGTGAATACACTTTATTCTCTTGTAGTTGTTGTAAAAGAACCAGCTGGGTTACATTATTATAAGATTTCCAAAAGAAGTCTGGTTTAGCAATACAGTAATGTTGTGCATAGTTCTTGTGATCAAACGTTATATTTATCTTCTTCTACATGGGATTCCAATTTTTTATTCCCTTTGGCGATATGCGATTTGCAGATGCGTAATTGTTAATACAAGGACATGCTAATTGAACCACAAAATCTCAGGCACTAGGGTGCTAGTGTTAAGGAGGAACCCCGCAGTTTATCCCAGGTTAACGTGTTCGAAGAGCAAGGTACATGCCTAACGTATGTTAGTTTTCCGGTATTGCTGGGACAATATAAAATCCTACAGCAGAAAGAACTACTGTCAAAATAAATAAACAACTCCCTAGAGGAAAGGCAATATAAAAATAAAAGAAATGAAATGCTGTGGGTTGGACTGTTTGTATAGAAATAGCGAAGGATTAAGGTATAATAAAATAGCAAAAAAATGAGCACTCAATCTCACTACATTTCGTGTTGTCTCACTTGGGTCTGAGTATATGTGTAGTTATCCTTGACACATCCGTTCCTGCTAAGGTTTGTGGGTTATCTCAAATATAGTAAGAAACAAAAGAGAAACGAAAGATCAACAGCACCCGTCATTTTTCTGGTTTCTAAGACCTTTTAAAGTTTCCCATAGTGCCTTTGTGTAGCTGGTAGAGCAATGAGTTTTGAACTTGAGTTTTGAAGAATGCCTTGTCTCCCAGCTAGTGATAAAAAAGCTCTCAAACGGAGAAGTGTGGCCCACTATCAAAACTGGCAAGGAGCCGGATTGTGACTACGTCAACAGGACGTCGATGAGGTTTCATAGTGGGTCCTCTGGGGATCATCCCTCTAATATGCGATAGAGGAGCAGGAAAAAGAAAAATGCTGTTTATCAAATCTTTGCGTAATGTAGCTTGCTCTTTCTAGACTTTCCACAATACATATTTGTTGGGAAAAAAGCCTAAAACAATACTTCACCTTTATTTTTACCACTTCGTTACCCATATGTGTGGTTTAGTTGCTTTGTGCGTATTGTTGTAGTCAAGGGAGCACTATCCGGTCCTTGTGCTTTCGTGTGTTTTGGTTGTGAGAAGAGCTCTGTATACATGTACAAAACTCTAAAACTAGTCTTAGTAGTGGTCAGAAGAGATCGTGCAAGTCAGTAAACTCAGCCATGACAAAATGTACTTCTCTTGATAGCAGTTTTATGTGCTATTGTTTCGGAAAAAAAATTAGTAATAATCTCCTGAGATTACTTGAATTCACGTTTATGACGTGGTCTACAGGACTTTCTCCCTGGACTTGCATTACTTTTTACAAATGAGAGGCCCCATTCTCTGTAGAACTGGTTAAAACCACATCATGATAACTCCCAACAAGTAATACTTAAAATTCTTAGATGTGTGCGTACCCACAGTGGGCACAACATCCAGAAATTGCATCTAAAAACTGGAAAAACATAAAAAAAAAAAGATAAGCAAATTGAATGGCTATTCACCCCTCACTTTAACTTCATTATTCGGTTCTTTTATTGCCCAAAATATGTAATTCCGCTATAACCACACTGTGGGTTATTTCTGCACAAGGCCAATATATCGCCGGATAACATAGAGAATTTCTTTCTTTTTCGCTGTGGAAATGAGATAACTTGCTAATTACAAGTTTATTTACTTCTTCCTGGGAAAGAATTCTTCCGTAGACTCTATGTTTACTCTATTAGAAACAGATAGGGAAAACAAGACGCTGACATTTGTCAAGGAAAAAAAATTGGCTCTCCGCCTCCTACTAGCTAGATAATGCCCCACCACTGCACACAGACATCTCAACGATAATCCTTTTCTTTCTACTCTAATTTATTATGATTATTACTCAACATCTGTATCCCCTCCACTGAGGGAAAATCTCTCCGTTTACTCTTCCTTATTTGATATATATAAATAGAATTATTATATAGCTCTGATCTGTGTCAGTTGGAATGGTATATCGTCACTCCACTCCCCCCCCCTCTATAACACTTTTTTTTATAGAAAAGGCTCATCCTTCACCTCATTCTGGGATCCGTTTTATCTACAAGCTTTTATCCAAGTTTTATAAAAAATTTATTTAAAGGCCAACATCGGTAACTTTAAAGGTTTTTGAAGGCTTTTAATAAAGGATTGGCGCACGGACCGCATCAAGAAAATTTTAACTCAAAAGAACTTCGTTTCGTTCGTGAATCCCTCTGTATCCCCACCCATCTAACCTGAAGCGAGCGATTTTCTGAAGCTGAAGAAAAATTGCTGAAATTTGTCGGATTTTAGCCTAAACGAAGAAGTCATCGAGGCCATCGGCATCTCGAATCCATATATAATAGACTAGACGTGAAAGCTATGAGTGATCGCAACTGGTATTACCAGACCCCATATGACGATTCTGCGAGGATGTATCAGGTAGTACAGGCCCCATATTACGTTTACCCACGAGTGATTTACGACTCCCAGGGGTCTCCATCAGGTGCTAGTCCCAACGGTGCAAATGTGCCTGGCACATCTGTCTCCAGTGTCTCTGGTGCTGTGCCTAACGTCTCTGGTGCGTTATCCGGTGTATCAAACGCTAATGGTGCTTCCAGTGGTGTGCGTACGCAGAGCACGGGTGACTACTTGTACTCGTACTCTAATGTGCCAAATTACATAAACTCGAGGCCGATGCTTCTCTCCAAGGACCAGCGTGGCTCCACAGGGTCGATAGCGTCTTTGCCTCACGCTGTGGGGAGTGCTTCCGAAGGTACGATGCACTCGGTCACAAGCACAGGGACGTCGATGTCGGGACCCACTACAAATGTTTCAATGAATGGTAATGCTGCGACAAGCACCATGTCTGATGACATGGGATCCAAAAAGGTCTCCAAGCTGAAGTTCAAGTCCTCGGTTATGAAAGACGGAGACGTTGAGAAGAACAAGTATACACTGGATATGAGCGATACCGCCGCCAGAAGGAGAAGACAAAACAGAGAGGCTCAAAGAGCATACAGAGAGAGGAAGGCTACGAGAATTAACGAACTCGAAAAGACTGTTTCACTACTACAGGACACCATAAAGGAATATGAACTGCAGATGAACACAATCCATATGCGACTGCAAACTTTACAGGAAAAGAATGACATTTTAGAAAAGATCAACCAAGAGTTGATTACCAACAAAGGCTCTCAATCGATACCCCAAGAACAGCTGCAACAACTACAGCAACAGATGCAAGCACAGTCTACTCAAGGTAACCCTCCTCCAAGCACACATATTCAACATGTGGGTTATCAGCATGTAGTGCAAGCTGATCAACCAAACAGAAATTTAATGGAATCGATAAACGAGTTCAAGCCAATGACTGCTGTTACATTAAAGAGAGAGGACCAGATCAATAAAATTACCGAGGATAATGAGTCACAAAAGAGATCGGCAGATAAAGCCTTTTTACAACTCAATCCGAAGTTCCAGAAACAGTTGAGTACACCTGTTTCGCCAGATGTCAATTCTTTACTGCTGGCAAATAACGAAACTGTTAATGTTGAAGAGAATGAGATTGATATGAATTACATGGCAAAGAAGGCAAAAACTGCTAAGGAAGGTAAATGTTCTGGTTCTTCTGACTGTTGCAGTAAGAAGAAACAGGAAGCTGGTGTTGATCCTAAAAATAGTAACTGGAAACCTGGTAGCTGTGGTACATGTTCTTCTGACCCATACAGTAAAGCTTTCTGTCAATCAATGTTTGCTGAACGTCGGAAACTTAACCAAGGCCGTGAACCTAACCTTACCCCCGATGAGGTGCAGAAATTGAGGAGCGATATGATGAATGCTGCTAGTGAAACCCCTACTGATCAAAACATTTATGCCGGGACTCCAGCTGAGGACAATGTTAAGGCAAATGTTGAAAGACAGTCAGCTAATGCATCCAACGTTAATGACAATGCAGCAGGACGAGGCAACGCAGTCACACCTATCAGTCCACCTAGTGTTGCTGACACAGCATCAGCAACCACTAAGGAGCGTAAACAAAGTATAGAGAAACTGGAAGTAACATCAGAGAGAGATGTTTCCAATTGGGAAAATCGTTCAAATAGTGATGGTAGTGCCACATCTGCACAGGATCAACCTACCCGTTCTACATTCGATAGAATCAAGAAGCATATGGAATACAAGAGAAATTTCCCAACTAACTCAGGAAACTCACCCAGCAACCTGGATAATATACTGGCAAAGCCTGTATAACTGCTTCACATTAACGACTTCAGTTTGATTTGTTAGGCGTTTGTTTTTGATTTTCTAGCCTCTTTTTTATTAAACTGTACACTAATATGGACTCTTCATATTGCAAGGCTCGGTTTTGTATTTTTGTTTTATTTTTGAAATTGTAATTATTATCATGATTTATATTCATTTTTTGCCCTAATTAATATATTATTTTTTGTTAACTGTTTTTTAGAGAATATTTCTACTTATAGGCATATCAAAACACTTCTTACTATTGTTACATTTCGTCCTGTAATTTAGCTTCTGACCAGGTCATTCAAACATTAAAGGGAGTATCTTTTTGTATAAACATCTATATGATAAGAGAACTAATATTAAATAATTTACAAAACGTTAAATAGAAAATTGAAACTGCAACGAAGCAGGTAAAGTTATGACAGCGTGAAGTACCTATCATAGAACGAAGTTGGCAACTTCGAATAGAGCACGGAAGACAGCTGGGATTTCCAAAGCAGCTGCACCATTCTTGGTCTTCTTGGCCTTTGAGGAAGAAGAGGAAGCAGAAGTGGAGGAAGCGCTGGTGCTCAAAGTAGTGGCGGAAGAGGAGGATTGTGTGGAGGAGGAAGATGAGTTAGCCATAGAGGAAGAAGAAGAAGTGTCGGTGGAGTTAGCGTTAGAGTTATCGTCATCGCTTTGGTTTTCAATGTCATCATCATCCTTACCACAGCTGTCTTGTGTTCTGATACCTGTACCGAATGGTTGACCAGCACCAGATTCGAAGTAGACAGAGGCAGCGCTTGGCATTTCTGGCAGAGTGTTGTTGGCTTCCCAGATACCTTCTTGGTATGGTGGACAGGTAGAGTGTTGGTTAGACTCGGAGTAGCCACCGTCACCCTGTGGGTTTGAAACACTAGCGTACTCAGACTTCAAGTTCGCAAAGTCCTGTAGTTTAGTGACGTTAGTTGGGCTATCGATTTGAACTAGACCGTAGTTGTTGGTTTCGTTAGAGTACTCGTAGACCAGACCACCGGAGAAGACAGAGGACATTTGAGTGGAGTAGATGGACTTGATTTCGGTGAATGGTCTTGCGCCTGGGACTTGGTTACAACCGAATTCACTCAAGAAGATTGGGACGGAGTAGCCTTTGTACAAGTCGACCTTGGTCTTGTAACCAGAGACAACGAAGGAAGAGTCACCACACCAGGAGTAGTCGTTGACACCGAACATATCGATTCTAGCATCAGCGTCGTCACCACAGTTGAAGTACTCGGCGGTCAACTGTCTGTTTGAGGCGATGTCAGCGGCAGAGTAGCCAACTGGGATTTGTCTGTAGTTACGGGCCTTTAGGTACTTCTTCATGTCTCTGACAACAGCCTTGACGTAAGTAGCAGTGGCAGTGTTGTTGACCATGTTGATGACCTCGTTACCGGCGAAGAAGCCCAGCACATTGTCGTACTTGGCAAATTCATCGACAGTGGCGAAGATGTTTTGCAAGTAGTCGGCGTTGTAGGAGCAGCTTGGGTTGTGACGGGAGATGGAACTGTCTGGGGTGTTGACGTCCAGGATCAAGTAAATCCCGGCATCTTGCAACATCTGCATACACTCAGAGTGGTCCTGGGAGTTGTCCACAGTGTAAACTCTAATAGTGTTGATACCCAGATCCTTGAACACTGGGATATCTCTGGAGCAAATCTCTTTGTCAGCCAAAGGATCCGTCAAATTGGAAGATCCACCCGGTTGGTAGTCAACACCACGGATGTAGAATCTTTCATTGCTTGAAGAGTCAAAGAAAGCATTACCTTTGATCTCTATCACTGGAGTAGAACCGTTTTTGCTGTCAGCAGCAAAAACAGTGGATGCAAGAGCAACTGCAAATAATTGTTTTACAGAAACCATTTTCTAGTAGTCTTGTTATATTTTTTTTTTGAATTCAAGTGCTTAAGCTAGAAGTTGGTATTAAGCAGAGGTACAGTTTAGCAAGCTTATATATAAGATGAGCTTAGAAAATAAATATTCCAGCTCATGGTTTTGTTTTGATTTGGGTTTGGCAATTTGGCACTAGGAGACTAGCCACGTCCCTGCCATTGAAAAAAAATTTATTCGAATGGGAAGTCTCGAGAAATGTCAATATTGCCTGGGATCAAGAAAAAGAAACGAGAAACAGACCCAAGAAGCATGGAATGTATTACCAAAACAATAAATTTGGAAAATCACTCTGTGTTGCTGCACAGACACGCCCGTGGCAAGGTATTTTATTCTTCATAAACTTAGATCCTGAGAAAGAGACGCAGGGAAGTGCCCAGCCAGGGCGGGTTCGCTTGCGAGTTCGCTTGCAGGTTTCGAGGGGGCCTGTGCTACGGCAGTTTCAGTGTTGGATTTTAAGCATTATATAGATATAGGTCACGTGTATTATTCTATTTCGAATTGTACATACTATCAAGTCAATGTAGTTTAGATTGTAGCCAAACAGGTTGACTAAAAAAAAGTTCTGGCTGTTGGGCAACAGAGTCATTTGCTAGCTTTGGCCCCCTTCTCATAAACCGATGGGTTGGAGAGGGCCTATTAAGCCGTTTTAATATTGCCTCACGATTTACAATTACCATTTAGGCTTTGCCTTCCCCCTCCTCATGGAAACTCTCACTACCCGTTAGAAAACATGGCTAGTGCAGAGACTGGGTTTCTATGTCAAAGAGGCAAAATAAAAACAATGGGTACGCGATTTCAATTTCTTGCAACAAGCATGTCCGTGGCTGACAAGTTCTGGCCTATTTGACAGCTGAAAAAAAGAAATAGTAATTATTGCTCAGAAAAATAACGTATCTTGGTACTGCAGGGCAGCTTGTGCTTCTATTTGAAGCATATAAACACCGAGAAAAAAATAAATGCTTCCAACCAGATTTGAACTGATGATCTCCACATTACTAGTGTGGCGCCTTACCAACTTGGCCATAGAAGCTTATTGAATTCGTTGATTAGAAGTATAAAATTCTCCGTCATGAACTAAAAATCAATTTTATCGATATTTTGTTTTTTATTTTGTCTATTATCATAACTCTCGCTAATATTTACACTAATGCACTCGTTAACTCGTTATCTACTAACTATTTACAATGAAATCATCTTATCCTAGGTTGTCCTATTACCGTAGGATCGCAGTATATGTTGGAAGTCGCTGGCATACTCACCAGTGTCAGTGGCCTTTCTAGGCTTCTTGGATATTTTACCATTCACACTTTGAGCCCACGCCTTCTCTATCCTGTCATATATTTCCTTTTTATCGTTGTGATCACGCGTTAATTTTACAATGCTCTGGGATTCCAGTGCATCTAGTTTCTCTCGTGTGAACTTCTTGTATACATCACTTATCTCAGCTTGGCTGGTAATAGGTTCAGTGATCGCATGAACTTTCCATGTTTTAACATCCATCTCATGAAAGAAATTGGGTGTCTCCAATCCAGTCTTGCAATATGATGAGTATCTATCAGCTCTCAATTCGTCTTTGACAAATTTCCTCAAATTCCTAGGTAAAACCTGGCTATTGTCCTTTGCAAAATCAGGTATTACAACCGATTCTGGATTTAATTTGTAATCGTGAACAACTTGACACTTGAGTCCAATAAGTTTGCCATCGCTTTTCGCAAGCGTTTTTGACATCTCATTTTCAATGTCAAGCAGTTTCCTTTTGATCTCAAAATCTGACAATCCTTTTATATGTAGTGGTTTGTCCTCATACGATTTATCTAACGGTATGGCGATAACGGTCAGTGAGGGCTTCTTCCAGGTCGAGCCTCTTTTGCTTTCAAATTCCGTTTTGAAAAACAATTTGCAGCACGCCCAATCTGGACCTATAGTACGTTCAAGTTCATGTTCTATGATTCCTAGAAGCTTTCTTAGCAGAGTCATCGAAAACTTGAATTCTGCGGATGCTACTGCAGAAGCGATAGCTTGTTCATCTCTTTCATAGTTCAGCAAATATTCTTCAACTCCATATATGGACATGAATTTTGATTTTCTTAGTTTTACCAGCTTTTCGAAGTCCTTATCAAGATAAGAATGTATAATACAATCCAGTTCTTCTAGTGGTAAATACTGGAACCCAAATATATTAGAAATGTTATGGTAAGCTACAAATATTCCGTCCATTTTACCGATTCTCGCTTGAAGTGAGTACTTCAATAAAGTAGTGCGAATTAAGTCATAGTACTCTCTTTCTAATGATTCGAACTCTCCCCAAACTTTATTCATCTGGTAATTTGTTTTGTTCTTTCCTTTCTCTATGAATGCTAAGTCATGACGGATAGCGCTTGCAGCCCTTGTTTTCAAGTCAAAGGTACCATAATTAGGTAGAGAATCGTCGTGGGCATCTAACTGTGATCTTAACAAAAATTTGTCAACCATAGAATAAATGTAACTGTCTGTAAATTTATTTGTTTTGTTATCGGTAAGAAAGTTTTCTAGACTATGACCCAAAATCGAAAGTATTATTTCTCTATCCAAGCTCTTATCAGAGTCAATTGAAATTATATCTCCTTTATTAGGTACAGATACTTTCCTCAATATTACTGAAGCAGGGTAATGCGCACTCTGGCTGTAATCAGTACCTTTCTGTGGAAAATTGCTTGAAATTGATGAGTTTGTTATATTTAACTTCCTGTTGCTGGATAATAGAAAATGTAATTGCGACAATATAGACGTCATAGAACTAGTAGATGAAGCGTATTTTTTCCCACATTCCTTTGCCAATACCAACAACCGAGTATCTTTATGCGGCGTAATGAATAATGGCTCACTTTCATTCTCTATTTGCCTTTCTAAGTGTTCAGGTTTGATATCGTTCAATATCTTGGAGTAGTTATATATACCTGTTCGAGAATCACGTAGAGAATGTAAACTTACTGGTTGATGCAGAACCGATTTTAACCCGTGTCCAAGTGAAGGAGGCCTCTTAAATGGGAGCTTGCTATCCTTAAACTCATCCGTTCTCACAGTCTCATGGTTTATATCGGATATATTTAGTCTAAAATCAATGCGTTGATCATGTTTTTTATTCCATGTGTTTATAGATTGTGTTTGAGATGGTAATATACCTTGTTGGCTTGAATCATTAGCTGATATTTCGGATACAGTAGTTGTCCTTTTGTTATTAGACCGTCGGACATATTTGCTTGGGCTATAATTTCGCACTCTGATTTTGCTTATCAGCTCTATTTTAATTTGGAAATTTGAAAATTGGTATCCCTTCAATATTAGTGCTCTTCCATTTGGCAATGAGTTCCTTAGACCATGATTTCCCATCATTGAGCTGCATAGATAACCGAGGTACTGAGTACTTTCACAAGTCCCGACACCAAGTTATTTTTAGGCTGCGGAACTTTTTCACTTACACGCAAAAGAGTAAAACCAATAGATGGATTCAAGCAACGGTGTCTGTTGCTTCGGTAGATTCTATAATAAAAAAATAATGGAGACTTTATCCTGGTAGTTACATCTAATAAATTGTAACTACAAATAGGAAACATAGAATATACATAATATCCAAAAAAAATTAAATGGGGCGAGCTGGGAATTGAACCCAGGGCCTCTCGCATGCTTGTGATTGTTCACACGGATTTTATCCATGTTCGCCCAAAGCGAGAATCATACCACTAGACCACACGCCCTAATCAATTGGATGACTTTTCATAAAGGTGTAACAAATATGCTCAGTTAAATTTTGATCTGATACCCGCTCAAGTAATACGTTATATTTTCTGTTTTACAATAGGAGATTATGATCAGTTTAAATGAATGAAGATTTCATTTTACAACTATGATAATTAACAATGAAATAAGGTATTAACTTTAATATAACTTGTTTGTCCCTAAAGAAAAGCTCTATATTCTAGAAACGTCTCATAACTAAGATATTTATTTTAATAATGCTATTAATAAAGGATTGCTGATTATTTTTCAGCAGCATCATTTGCTAGAACAGCATTTGTTTCGTGATAGTCATCATCACTCTGCAAACTAGACATGTGTGTATCTTTCTGTTCAACATCGATAGTCATTTGTTCAGTGGAGCCCTCGTTGCTAGCCGAATCAAGATTCTGTCCACTAGCTGATTCGCTTATCTTCAAGTTTTTGACATATTCTTCCAGCTTGCTCCAGTTTTCTTCTCTTTCTACTTTTCTTTGTTGAGTTTCTTTCACACTTGATAGATACAGGGAGTTACAGTTCTCATATAAAATAGGATTTGTTTCCAAAAATATTTTCAGTGCCTTGAAAGCCATTGCATGGATGGCCCTGTTCCATGAACCAGAATTAATTGCTTGTTCAACAAGCATATATGGGTCTGATATACTTTCCTCACCGTTTGTACCATCTAATTCCAATTGGGAGGTTAGTTCATATAGGGCAGGGAAGATAATTGGCAGTATCACCTCAGCGTTTTCTATACACAGATTCAAAAAATATTCGTTATTCCAGTAACTGAGTACTTTTTCAGCTACTTGAAAGTGTGGTGACGAGATACATTTTGCCAGTTGAACAAACAAAGGTACCTCGATCTTGATAAACTCTAACGGCTCTATGACTTCGAATATATCCTCTATCTCATTCAAAAACATAATCTCCTTAGTAGAATTTATCTTAGGCCAGTAACGCAGTAAGCCCATTACCACTTCTTCTGTTAAAAGTGGTTCTTTCTCTAGAAATTGAACAATACAGTATGCAAGTTGAGGATGATACAACGAGAGGCAGCGTACTTTATGTAATGGGATGAGTATCCTTACTAAAAAGATCTTATGCTCTTCCTTTAATGGTAGTGCAAACCCATTAATGATGGATCCCAATATTTCTAGGAGTTCAGCAATACCATTGAAACGTTCAGTCTCATAGACGAATTGCAAAAATATATTATTGATCGACCGGCGGATAAAACTTCTTAAACTTAAGAATTTACCATATATTCTATGAAGAGTAGTCTTTAGACAATCTCTTTCTCTAATATCTTCACTGTCAAATAGTTCTAGCAATTTTAGGATAAATTCTTGATCGATATACTGCTTCGCTATTTGGTGGTTGAAATCTGGACTTTCGACAAATCTCAAGAAAAATTCATACACCAACTGCATATGAGGCCATGCCAGTTCATTGACTGGTTCATCCTCGTCTGGGTCGTATATATCACCGATTGGGTTTACAGGTGGTGGTATTGGCCTAAATAAATTAATGCTGAACATGTTGACAATGTGAGCATACATTTCGTGTGTGTAGGTGAATCTATTGGTGACAATAAATTCTATCAACTCTTGCAGGGTTATTCTCTTTATTTCCTTACCTTGAATATCAAAACTTGGATCATTGAAATCAAACAAGGTATTACATTGATCCACTTTTGCTAAGAATAAAGGTATTCTCTCTTCAGGGGAGACTTCATCGAAGTTAGGTAACTTGGTCAATTGTGTGTATCTGGATGGTTCAAATCTTGATGAATAGTGACGTTGAGGAGTTCTTATCAAGTCCACATCAGAGTCGGGATTGAGTTTAGTAGGTGTTGGTAGCTTTTCAAATGAGTGCGAGCTCCTTGGGATATCAATTCCTGGTGAAGATCCGCCATAAGAAGGTGAGTTATTGTCATCGTTAATTCCAGAGGATACTCCGTGACCAAAACTGGCTGACCCTGGTGATTGTGGGGACGATGGGCTGATCGCCGTGGCAGCTCCAAGTAAAGTTGGATGTGCCTTTGGTGTAGATTTGGCGGTATTGTCATCAGAAATAGTTATGCTTGGAGTCTCGTGGGATACCTTCTGATGTTGATTAGGAGTCTCCGTCTGCGTGTCCTCGGCACCCTGACTGTTCCCAGTCTTGCTAGAGATTGAAGAGCTGGACGTAGTCGCTGAAACGGTAGGAGATCTGGATGTAAGACCTGAACTAGTGTGACTTTTTGACCCGTGGCTGCTGGAGACACCAGAATTCCCCGTAGCTTTGTTACTCTTCTCACTGCCTGACTTAATGCTAGAAGACGAGGACTTCCTTGTAGGAGTAGCATGCTTCGACTCCTTCTCCTTCTCCTTCTCTTTGTCCTTCTTCTTTGAACTAGAAGATCCAGTCGTCTTCTTGATCAACCGCTGCTTGAAACCTCGCATCATCTTCAAAAGATCCTATTTCAGTAAAACCGCAAATAATTGTCCTTTGGCTGAGCAACTTCTAATTTGTCAACAAGACTCTTATTGTTCCAATATCGGTGCTCCTCCTGTGCTGAAACTTATAACAACAGCGGTTAGACTTCTTGCCAATGCCACTTGCAATTGCTCAAATCAAAGCCTTTTTGACAGTTCAGTGGACAAATCGTTTCCCCTTGAGCTCGTTGCTCTCCTCTTGCTCTACGCGGATTCCCAAAAAACGTACACAATGCTGTTGTACGTAATGGGTCATGTGAGTTCATATAGAGTATAAAGGTGTGGGTGGGGCCCGAATATCTATTTACATTATCTGGACAGTTGGTCTGTTTTTTAAACTGACTGTTTTCTTGGTCAGAATAGGAGATGAATCTGTTTGTGTAAGAACTGCGTAACGTCAGTGTTTTTACTTGGTCGGAAATATTGCTTATACGAGGCGAACCTGAGGTATTTTCTTGCGATTGTTACTACTATATTGATAATTGATCCTCTGAAGAAGATATTTGCCATAACTAAAAAACGAAATAGTTTACATTGATTACTCTATATATGTTAGAAATAAATTAAAAAGTCTAAAAAAACAATATAACGAAAAAAAAAAAAAATAAAAAAAGTTGTAACAAAAATAAGAACGGAGCTTCTACACTTTGAATTAAACAGATTCAAAGGGTGTTATAGTACCGTTGGAGGTGGGTATGTGTGTCAGTGAAGTGAAAATGCTTTTTTTTTAAATTATATTTTAAATTTTGTTGTATAGCTTTTTTGCTGTAAAGGTGAAAAAACCGGGAATTTTGAGCATTAGTATTAGTAGATTAAAGAAAAGTGTTAAATTTAAGAATAAAATGGAATTGTTATTTCATTAAAAGTTTGTAGGAGTCACTCTTAGTCCTTGGATGCTCTAGACTTGATACCAGTTGGGATCAATTTCATGATAAACTTAAAAACCTTTGGCCATACCTTGGCAACGTAGGTTAAGTAGTAACCAGCAAACATGGCGAAGAAGTTAAATGCGACGAAAGCCCACTCGATACCGTAGTTTCTCCAGATGTGGCTATGGGACATATTTTGTTGCTTCAAGAAATCATCACCAGTATCATAGGTACAGTATGCACAAACAGTGAAAGTGTTTGGGTTCTTCAACCATCCACCATATTCGTCAATATAAGCCTTGAAGAATTGGCCACAAGTCTTACCACCAGTTGGCTGACCTGGAACCATTTCACCAGTGTTACAGATAACCTTACGGTTGTGAAGCAGTGTACTGACAAAAGTATCAACGAAGTAAGTGTATGGTGACACTCTGTACATAAACTTCCAGAAACCTGGGAATAAAGCATAAGGTTGCATGACACCACAGAAAGAAGCTGTGAAACTGTAAATAAAGGCAACAAACACAGCGGCAGTTTGAAGATTTGGAGCTGTGTAAATTAACCATAGACCCAATGTTAAGTAATAAGCACTGAATAAGATGTAGTTCAAGTAGAAGACACCAGCAACTTTACCGCTGTTATCGAAACCACAGCAGAAGAATGCACAGACAAAGAACAATGTCGAACTGGACATAGCCAGAGGTAGTTCAATGATAAATTGAGCTAGCAGTAGACAGGTCCAGTGGTAGGTGTTAGATCTCGATTCTCTGGCAATAAAGACTTCCTTTGATTGTAAAGCCTTATCTTGCACTTGGTTAATCAATGGTGAAGAAACACAAAGAGCCATGAAACAGAAGAAGATAGTGTCTTGAAGACCGGAAATAGTATGTTTGATCTTCCAGAAAGAGAAACCGATAAACAAACCAGCACCACCATTTAACAAGTATTTAGCGGCAATGTAAGATCTATCTCTTCTAGTACAAGTGTATTGTCTCTTAGTAATCATAATCAATTGTTTCATGTAAGAAGGTTGCTCCCAAACAGCTGTAGTGAAATCAACGCCTGAAGCAGCAGCCTCTTGTTCAAGTCTAACAACAGTCTCATCAATATTCTTTCTTTCATGTGAGTTTTCCCAACGGGTGGACCATGGGTTTTCCTCTCTGATAGCAAAGTCAGCCTTGTCATCCATTTCTTCCATTGATTCATTGTTACCAACAACATCAATAACAAAATCGGCAGGATTGTCGCTTTCAGGATCGTAGGTCAAAGATTTATCATAAGACATAAAGTAACCACAAGCTTCACTAGTTGGGCCGAAGTATACACATTCACCACCACGTTTCAACAAATAGATGTTGTCAAAGTAGCTAATAACACTCTTACTAGGTTGATGAATAGTACAGAAAATAGCTTGACCTTGTAGAGAAAGTTTTTTCAAAAACTGAACAATAGTCAAAGCGGCTTCAGCGTCCAAACCAGAGGTAGGTTCATCCAAAAACAATAGCAAAGATGGTTTAGTGACCAATTCGACACCAATAGATAGCAGTTTCCTTTGAGTTGGGTTCAACTCACGTACAAGAGAGTCAAGAGGCAACTTCAATAGTTCAGAAATACTTTCAACATATTCCATATCACCATCACCTCTTAATTCACTGGAGATTTCCAACGACTCCTTAACAGTCAATAGTTCCAAATGAATATCTTGTTGTTGCACAAAACCAATACTTCTTCTGAAAGCGTTTTCGTTGGTCAATGGTTTACCATCAATCAAAATTTCACCACTAACCACACCTGATTCTGTTCTTTGAGACAAAACGTTCAACAAAGTAGTCTTACCTGCACCAGATTCACCCATCAAGGCAGTCAAACCAGAACCAATGTAACCAGAGACATTGTTAATCAGTCTCTTATCACCACCAACAGTGTAGTTGATATTCTTCCATGAGATAACATGCTTTTGCGCTTGCACAGTCTTGTCAGCAAATGGATTAGACTTAGCAGTTTCAGAGGATGATAGAGAAGAGGTGGAAGATAGGGAAGCAGACTTAACAACAACATCTTCCTTCAACTTAATGTTTTCAGGAGAAGAAGATGAGGTACTAGAATGAGTGGCTGATCTGCGGAACCATCTGTTAATGAAATGTTGAACAGCTTCTGGACCATCATTGTAGAACAATGGCTTGATGTATTCGGAAGCAAACAAGTTCATGGCTATGAAGAAACAAAGGAAACCAATCAAGATACCAAAGTTTCTCCAGACATGGCTGTACTTATAACTCAAACCGTTCTTCAAGTAATCCTTACCTCTAACATAATCATTACCCAAAGTAGCACCTTGCCAAGCACAGGCTTTGTTGGTGACAGGAACATTTTGATAAGTAGGACCACGAGGAACGACAGATTCAGTACAGTCAAGTTTCAAGTTGAACATTTCATTGGCTAGGATTGATTCCATAGCGTACATTGCAGGGTTCAAGTAGGCAATCCATACAAACCATGGATGCATATCCTTCATGTAAATAACATAAGAGGCGTACATAGCAATGGCAAGTAATAGAATACCAGCGAACAAGTTAGCCAAAGAGATAGTTGGTGTAAACATTGTTGTTAGGGAGAACAATGAGACCATACAGAAATTGTAGACAGAAAGGAACAGCAGGAAGATAAAGAATCTAGCGGCATTGTATTGCAGATGAGCTAAGAAGTAAAGAATAATGGTGAAAATGACCACTAAGCAGAACTTGAAACAATAATCAAACAATGTAGTTGCCAAAGTTTCGACACTGTTAAAGTAGAAATGCAGCAATGTTTGTTTCTTAACAACAGCTTGTCTTTGAAAAGCAATTGGCATATCAGCTAGCGACAAGAAAGTGAAGAACAGAATGGAGAAAAAGGTCAAAGAACCTCTAGAGAAAGAACCAATGGTAGTCATTGGAATGTCGTAGAAAAGCGAACCAATAACCAATGACTGGATAATAACCGAGATCACTTGAGAAATCATATAGGCTTTGTCACCCAAACTTCTTTGGAAAGCTCTCTTAGTACAGTATAGAATTTGCTTCTTTAATGGAATGTCAAATGTCTTTGTGACATCCTCTGGGTTGATGTGATTACCATCAGCTTTGTTTTCGACGTTGAAGGCTCCGATTTGCTCCTTGATATCTTGGTAGTAAGAGGATTTTTTCCATTGGGTGTATAAATCAACTTCTGAGCATAGAGAAGAAGCAATGCCCGAGAAAGTTTGTTCATTGTGGTCTGTATCCTTTAGATCTAGGTCCTCGGAAGAACCTGTTATGTCTAGAGACTTAGTTCTGAATTGAAAATTCAAAATAGAAGTCAAGTATTCGATGATACAGTCATTTGGATCCTTCTTGATGCCAAGGTTATCGCGGAAATGATGCAAACATTCGTCGACGGTACCGTAGAATACTTGGTAAGAGTCCGAAAGCATCAGGATCTTATCGAATTTCTCGACGATCTTGTCGGAAGCTTGAGAGATTCTGACCAGGTTAACGGAACGAGTAGTTCTTGCCATTTTTTGTAGAATGGTCAAGAAATCCAAAGCGGTTGAGGAATCCAGACCTTTTGTGGAGTTATCCCACAGGTATACGGAACCATTGGCGATGAAAGTCTCGATAATGGAGATACGTTTTCTTTCACCACCTGAGACACCACGGAAGTAGTCGTTACCGACAATGGTGTCACCGACGTGAGACAGACCAAACTCTCTTAACAGTTCATTACGCATGTTTTCACGCTCTTCCTTTGGGATATCGAATTTACACGAGAGTGCGAAATCGACAGTCTGGTTGACGGTCAAGAAAGGGAAGTGCACGTCTTGTTCGTTATTGTAAATGATCTGGTGTGGGGATTTCGACGAGTATGCCTTGAACTCGTTGTCCTTGAACCTGATGGAACCCTGAGGGGAATAACTCAGGTGCTTGTGGGCGTGAAACAGGGACTTGAAGATACCCGACGTTGGGGCACCGAGCACTAGCACCATTTCACCTGCAGTGGCTTGGAAAGTCAGGTCTACCACTTGGCCATTTTCGCAAGGGGACACTGAAGGTAGCGGCAATTTTTCTCCGAACTCTGGGTCCTCAGCGTGGGAATGAGCGGAACCAGTAGCGGTTTCATTCAAATTCACGGTAGTTCCTTCGAATGTCACCGATGCGTTAGGCACCGGTGTGAAATAATCTGCCAAAGACATCTTATATTTCCCAAAAAAAGAACAAGTTTAGAAAGTTAAAATTTTTTGATTTGATGTTTCTTTCCGAGAATTTCAAAAAACTAAGATAAAGATAGTAGAGATTAATAGCGAATGTAATAGATTTTCCTTGATTTAAAGAAAATTGATAGTTGGGGGGATGTGGGGATGCGGAAAGAAAAGGAGAACTTGTATATGGCTATAGCGCGGCAACAAGTTAAGTTTAAAAAAATTTTATTCTAAAAAGGAAGCTTCTCTTTTTTTGTTCTTCCTGGATCAAAAGAATAAGTACTCTCTTAATATATGAAAAGCTATTGAAATCAGATAAATCTCTTCTCTCTCTTTGTAATTCTTTGAATAATTCTTTCAAAGAAAAGGATGAACGAATATAGCGAGTTGCTCTCCGCAGTTATGATTATTATTGTTTGCAATCGCCAAAAAGAATAAATAACATCGAATGGTATAAGCACCAGTACGAGTATATTAAAAACACAAAAGCGTGTTTTACTTTATTTGTTTTATACTTTAGCCCCATACCTTACGTATAAGTCAATCCTTATGGCACCAAGACATCATTACAAGTACGATTACAAGTACGATTACAAGTACGATTACCATTACCATTACAACAACGATTACGATCATCATTACGAATGGCAGGACACTTGTACGGGGCGGAAGAATCTCGTAGTGGCTAATGAATGGGATGGTGAAACGGGATTCGTTTGCATTCCTACCGGCACATTACCTGCAGGGCACGCAATCGTTAAAGTGTCAGAAGGGGAAAAAGAAAGAAAACGAACAATGGAACAATGGAGGGGAGATGCAAGTAACTGCAGTGGAATACACCCCCCATAGTGAGTAGGACCCTTAATTCTCGGAGAAACTAAACGAACGTGGCAAAAAAAGAAGTCCCTAAATATTCCCCGTAGGAATGGAAATGTCTTTCTGATGCGCATCTCAGATCTCATGTGAAGAAAATAAAGAAGGATGCCACTACTGGGGATTCTGTGCTTTCGTCCAGAATTCAGAGAGAGAGAGAGGTACAGGGTACGAGAGTATGTGAGCGAGACGGTATAATACTGAAATGCAGCCATCTCCACTTTCCCCGTATAATTGGTGTGCAGTCCAAATATAGCTCCCTCCACACTAAAGTATACGACTCAAATGATATGTTATAGTAATCACTGGGGGGGGAAGAATCTGGTGGGGAAGAATTACTGGAAAGGTAGAGATATCACAAGAGTGACGATTTACACGTGCAGTATATTGACTATTCAGCGGCTAGTATATATCATATCTACCTTCATATACATCAACACAATGAACATGCCCATCTTCACGCATACAATATCTCATTAGCGTTCTTGCTTTCCATTTTTTGAAAAAGAGCATCCCCAGGGTGCCACACAAAAAAGCTATATCACTTGGTACTATACATTTGGGTTCTACCTGGCACCCTCCCTCATGCAAGTAACACCACCAATCCACAACCAAAACATAAAAACAGACTGGAGGAAAACATTTCAAACAACAATAACTGGCAACGGTAACACCATGTGTAAATATCATTATCCACTAGCAAATCCAAATAGCTATGTACGAAATTCCTTTTTTTTTATGTTGAGCAAATCTAAGTTATACTATAACATTTCCGAAAGCGAAGAAAGCTGATGAGAGATTTTCCGTGCGTTCCGATAAGAGTTTAATTATGTGGGATAACTCAACAAAAATGGATCTACAGGTTTTATAAAAATAAAGTGCAAGAGGGATCTGTGTGGGATATTGTTGAGTTATCGTTGATACCCGCGGATGGCACCCATTGTTTCTTGAGCTTATTAATACAAATTCTTTACGAGGTAGTTTTATACAGTATACACTTAGCCAAATTGGCTTTCAAGTCGCACCCAATCGGGCTAATATAGCAATCACATGAGCACTTCATGGGTATGAAATGCTAACGCCTTTCACCCGGTCCCTCTCCTCCCCTCCCCTAGGAGAGATCGACTGAGGGGGGGGGGAAGGCCTTGTCTCCACTTCCTGGGCTGCCTATCTAGAACTCTATTTGGAATTTTTTGTTGGGGTCTTTATCATGTCATGTCAACGTCAGTTCCCCAATCGGGGTATCCACCTTGTATTATATCCCAATTAGGATATACTAATTCATTAACCCCTACATCACATACTACCGGACCGGAAAATGTTATACAAATCCCCTTCCCTGCCTCATTTTCTAAGTTGAGGTAATCCCACTCCGAGAGTAAGGAACGTAGACAACGTAGACAACGTAGACAACATAGACAGCGTAGACAACGCACACAACAAACCGCACACCCAGTTCCATAATCCACAATATATTCCATACCCCTCCCCCTTCTGCCCCTTTTTACTACATCCAGCACAGCACCGAAGGCGGGATTACACCATCTAGAGCCCATCGGAACATCCCCCATTCGGGAAAAAGCACAACTTCTCGACACCTTTGAGAGGTAGTGTCGTAGTGTCGTAGTACCGCAGTGTCGTAGTACCGCAGTGGGGGGAGGGAAGTGGACTACACTCTTCCAGGATACAACCTTCATAATTGATAGCCACTATGACCTCCAACCTGAAAACAAGCTAACTCAACACTTTGAGGTTCAACAATACTGCGAGCGATGCAGTCAAGATCTCGACTCCATCAAATGCTCTATCTCGAATGTAATTATTACCGACTACTGTCAATAGCTAGTGGACTTGCTAGTTGTTAATTGTGGTGGCTGCTTTGCAGTCTTTAGCTACCATTTAGCTTCTAACTAAATGCTAGCTAAAGATAGCTTCGCTCATTGTAAATAACAATATTACATTCATCACATCAACAAAAAAACCCAATTCTCCAATTCTCTTTTTCTTGACATATATAAAGAGGACGTTTTTACTTGCATTAGATCCCATTTCTTGTACCTTCTTGTTAATATAAAAAACAACAACAACATAACAAAAAACTTACACTCGTTATTTCCAAAAAAATTTTAAAAATGGCTTACACTAAGACTGCTCTTCTAGTTTCCGCTTTGGCTGCTTTCGCCGTTGCTCAAGACGCTACTCAATTGGCTGAATTGAACGCTATCCTACAGGACTTCTCCTCCCACTTGTCCGACTACACCGGCTTGTTGGCCAACCCTAACTCTGGTATCACCGCCGCTGACTTGCCAGCCGGTGTCCTACAATTGGGTCTAGCCATCCAAACCGCTACCGACAAGTCCTACACTTCTTTGTACCCAAGCGTCGACTTCAAGGGTATCGAAGCTTTGTTGCCAAAGTTGCCATGGTACTCTTCCAGATTGTTGCCAGCTATCAACGCCGCTTTGTCCTCTGCTGCCCCAGCCCCATCCTCCTCCTCTGCCGCTCCATCTTCTTCTGCCGCTCCATCTTCTTCTGCTGCTCCATCTTCCTCTTCTGCTGCTCCATCTTCCTCTGCTGCTCCATCCTCTTCCGCTAGACCATCCTCTTCTGCTGCTCCATCCTCTTCCGCTAAGCCATCTTCTTCTGCTGCTCCATCCTCTGCTGCTCCAACCACCACCAAGGCTATCTCTCAAATCGGTGACGGTCAAATCCAAGCTCACCAAACCACTAACGGTGCTGGTAAGGTCGCTGCCGGTATGGGTGCCGGTGTCCTAGCTGCCGCTGCTATGTTGTTGTAAGTGTTTTATTTTAATGCCTTTTTTTTAAATTAAAGACTTACCTCCACCTTATAAGATAATTTTAATCTAATCCTTTTATTTCAATGACATATTTTTTAATGCTTTCCTTTCTCCATTTTTTTGTAACCTATGAAATACCATTTCTAAAATACGTATCCAGCTGGGCGGTCTATCACATACCCAATTGGCTTTATACTTGAAGTTCTTAATAAATTTATACTTTTATTAGCTCATCGCGCCCTTAATTTTTTCTTCTGTACGCAGTTTTAATTGAGGAGAACGGGAAAACGGGAAACCGTAAATCAAAATCATAATTACAATCATAATCAAAAATACCTAGGCACCGCAGATTGCCTGGCTAAGTAACGCAACTTGTGTATAATTAAAGGGTATTATATTTAAAATACATGAGACTGTTTTATGAAAGTAGAGAAAATTGTATTAATAATTTGTTTTTCGTTAATGGAAAAAAAAAGAACGCTAGTTATAAAATGTTGTATCCTCTTCTAAGGAGCACGCCCTGTACTTCAGATCAAATGGGAGTGCTCCCGCTTCTATAATTACAAAGAAACATCTAGGGGTTGGTTTGGGAGCTCAATGCACGCTGCCGGGCGGTATTACAAGAGAGTGGAATGGAATTAAAGGGATCCCACGCATGTCACAGGGTGCCCAGCTGGCGGCAGGAGGTTTCCAAGGTTGTGGTTGTAAAATAAAACTAATTGGTGAGGGGAAAAGCAAAATGAGTTTCCTTCACACTTACAACAACAAAGCAGCGGCAGCTAGGACACCGGCACCCATACCGGCAGCGACCTTAGCGGCACCGTTGACGGTTTGGTGTTGGATGACGACGGAGGATGGGGCAGCGGCCTTGGAGGAAGTCAAGGAGACCTTGATGGTGGAAGTGGTGACGGTGGTCTTACCAGCAGAGGACTTGGCGGAGGTGACAGCTGGCTTAGCGGAAGAGACAGCTGGCTTAGCGGAAGAAGCTGGCTTAGCGGAAGTAGCTGGCTTAGCGGAAGAAGTAGCTGGCTTGGAGATACAGGTCTCGCAGACAGTGGAGGTGGTGGTGTGCATGTTGGTGACGGTGGAGGTACCGTTCTTGAATAGAGAGGACTCTGGGCAGTAGGTGGTGGTTTGGGTGTCGGTGACGTTCTTGAAGGCGGTAGCGGTGGACATGGACTTGTGGCATTCCTCGTCGCAGATGGTGGAGGTCTTGGTGCTCAAGTGGGTGGTGGTTTGGGTGGTGGTACCGTTAGCCATTGGCATGGTGGAGTTGACCATTGGGGCTGGGGCGTAAGAGGATGGAGCGGCGGAGGAGACTGGAGCTGGAGCTGGGGTGGAAGAGCCGGCGGCTGGGGCGGCGGAGGAGGAAGCAGCTGGAGCTGGGGTGGCTTGAGAAGCGGAGGAGGTGGATGGGGCTGGGTTTTCAGCGGCGTATAGGGAGTCGATCAATGGCTTTAATCTGGAAGAGTACCATGGGACCATGGTGACCATCTTGTCGACACCGGCGAAGTCGACGTCGGAGTACATGCTGGTGTAGGAGTCATCGGTGGCGGTACCGACGGCCATACCCAATTGGATCAAACCGGAAGGCATGTCAGCCAAGGAGAAACCAGAGTTAGGGTCCATGGCCAAGTTCATGTAGTCCTGTAGGTTAGTCTTCAAGTCTTCCATGACGGCGTTCAATTCAGCCAATTGCATTGGGGTTGGGTTGCTGGCATGAGCGACAGCGGCAGCGAAAGCTAGAGGAGCGACAGTGGAGAACTTCATTGTTGTTTTTCTTTATGTTAGCGAGAGTAAGAGTTGGATGTTTTTTGGGTAGGGATAGAGAGTAGAGTTGGAAAAGGAAATTTTTTGAATATAAGTCAAAACCAATTGAATTTATATAGTGAAAATTTTTTTTAATCCTTTTCATTTTGAAATACTCTATCAACAATTGCAAGTGCCCATTACTATATTTTTCTTTTCTTTCTATGAAAGTATTTACGAGATCGTTAAGGTGCAGCTACATTTCGCTAACCGCACACACGCATTTTAACGAAAGAACAATGGGATCGTAGAGATGTGAGAAGAAGTAAGATGCGAGAAGTAAGAAGTAAGAAGTAAGAAGATGTAAACAGTAGAGCAGATGCATGAGTATGAGTTGTACCACCATTGTACCACTATTGAATTAACCATTGTATTTACCATTGTATGCACCATTGTATTCACCACTCCAAGAATGGTAAGAGGTACCGTACTACAAGTCGTATAGATCTGCCTCGCGAAATGTCAAACGAGATCTCGCATATACAAGACCAGATCACAGAGCACAGAGCACAGATCACACACCACACACCACAGAGCACAGAGCACAGAGCACAGAGCACAGAGCACAGATGGCTCCCACCCCCACCGTGCATCCCTCCCCCCCGCACAGAGTGAACGTATAAATACGTGGGGTGGTGGTAGTGACACACGAGAGAGACACACGAGACACGAGACACAATACACAATACACGAGAGACACGTGAAGACACGTGAAGATATAACAAAACCAGTGATATAAACGTGATGTCCACCGTTCACCAGGACCACTACCACTCACACGTCACGTACCCATCACACCACCACGTATACAGAGATACAAACGCGAAAAAGCACTGGTGTCAAAGTCCAGAAGCCGAGAAAACGCGAAAAGGAGAGAGAGAAGCCTCCCCCCAAGCTAGCACTTGTAGTAGACGGTAGTAGACGGTAGGAGACGGTAGGAGACGTAGAAAACTACGTAGAGAAACTTGGCATAGAGAGGTACGTACATAGAGATATTTTTAGTTGTTCAATGCACTGGTGGTCGATGGTCGATGGTCGATGGGGGAGGAGGGGGACTTGCAGACCAGTACTTCCATCC
>ERZ1036435.31-NODE-31-length-136164-cov-11.968496_pt1 | contig 136164 bp, 72 predicted proteins | sample MGYA00514223_ERZ1036435 | MGnify/ENA primary metagenome ERZ1036435 (study PRJEB33795, sample SAMN09464927) | human gut metagenome | host: Homo sapiens | place: USA: Stanford, California | collected 2016-08 | study: EMG produced TPA metagenomics assembly of the...
CCTCCTCTCTCTGTAAGTAGCACCTTTGGAACATACAAGAGAACCCTAAATTTACCCGGCTATCAGCATTCAGCTACCGTCTCTTCCATAAGTCCATAGCCAGACTAGTTAGTATACATTAGGCTATGCATAGACTTGGGTATTACTACATGTTGGCTTGGTTTTCTTGGGTATAGATAGAATAATGGCAAATTTGTTGTAGTTGTTAGTGAAGAGAACGATTCGTTTTTGAAAATGGCTTTCCCTCTTGTATCTGAATCTAGATGGTCTTTTGAGCATCCGATAGGTCGTGGGGGGTAAGAAGATTTCTTGTCCCTTAGCATCCATGGTGAAGCCATATCTACTGCTAAAAATTGAGTTAAACACCTACTAGTGGGTTCTTTCTTTTTTTTTGCTTGTTGATCTGCAGAATATAGATTATCTGCAATTTTACAACTCTAATTTGTACACACTACACCTTTTTTCATGGGTTTAGATAGTTCATTTCTTTGTTATCAGAGTGGTGGCTTCTTGGCTTCTGGGATTTTATTTCTACTTAGCAAGACCGATTCGTTGCTTGGCCATTGTGATTTCCTTTTTTTTGATTGTGTTCTTTAATTTTAAAGGCTATTTTGTACTACTCAATACTGTCCCCCCTCCATGATTCAAAAAGTAATAAATGTATATTGCTCCTTTCACAGAAATGATTATATAAAAGGAAGATAAAGAGTAAAACTATAAGATCTTGTATGTGTATAACCGATCGCAACAGAGCAAACTTAGTTAAAGACTATTTTATATAGCAGCAAAAGATGATTCGATTTGGAATGCCACACAACCAAGGGTCTCTGCCAGCAATACAGGCCAGTATAGCCTATGGATCGTCTAACTTACCATCTCCAGAGGACGATTTCGACTTGAGGCTCTCTCCTAGTATATCAGGAAGAGACACTCAGACTTTGCTGAATTACGTTTCCAGTTCTGAGAACGATGCGATTATTAGTTCCAGTAGGACAGACGATGAGCTGTCTGGGATTCATGATAACGCTGAGAATGGGTCCAGCGACTATTACAATAACATACTGTCTACGTCGTCCTCGACATCCTTAGGGACATATGAGCATATAATCATTAGTCGAACGAGGAGTCCCATTCAGGAGGCAACGTCACTGACGCCTAATGTATCGACTCAGATAGATAAATGGTGCCTTGAGATACAACTAGACAGACAGAGGACACCTTCTCTGGCATTGGCAGATGACCAAGTGGATATAGATATAAATGACTTGTGGACAAGTCACATACTTGCCGACCTTGATGATAGCCATCTCAAGAGAATCAAAGAGTTTGCGGCTTATTTTTTACCTGTATTAAAGGAGTCTAGAAGACAACAAAGAGAATTGCAAAAACAAACGGCAAGGCGCAATACCGATACGGCTAACACTAGAAAGTTTCGGATACCTAGTTTATTTAATAAAGATCTTCTAAGTCTGTCTTTTGAAAATATATCCATTGAGTCAGACTGCTCATCTTATATTGAAGTGCTATCCTCCCCATATCTAAATATTTCATATTCAGATTTGACCTGAAAGGTTGACAAGGCGTATAATTTGCTCTAGTTACAATGGCATGTCATCACTTGAGTCATAGTTGACCTGAGTCATACTCCATTAACAAAATTAAAAATATAAAAAAAAAAAAAAAAAAAAAAAAAAAAAAAAAAAAAAAAAAAAGCTGTATAATAAGGAAAATGATGTGACATGAACCCCATTAATAAAATTAGAAATTTAGCCAGTATGGTCACATAGAAATAATATAAACTCAATTTAGAAATATTATATACTCATTCAATAATTTTAATATATGATAAACGCGTATAATTACATCTCAAAATATTAGGAGATAAATGAAACAAAAATCTATAAATACGAGGTGGTTGTTTGTAATATGAAACCATTATATGGGCTTCTATCTTCACTTATGATGTAGCGATATAATTTCCGCTGGCCAGTGTTCTGTTTGTTCTCATTGGTTGCCATTCACCTCCGAATGGATTTTCAACATCGTATTCTTGAACGGACAATGTTATCTTACTGCCTATTATATTTATTGAAGCATCCTGTTGCCCCTGTTGCTCACGAATTACAAATTTTAGCATTACACCATCACTAGGTTCAAAACCCTGTCCATTTGTCATAAACCTACCAATTAATTTAACATTCTCACCATCCCTAGAAATCGTGAGTGGCTCCTTGAACTTCCAGGTAATTCTGTTCTTTTCTCTATTAAATGTACCTTGTGGTTTGGATAATGCACTTGTACTCTCAGTACCAGCAATATTTACCATTACAGTAAAATCACTGAGAGTCAACTCGTTTATGCTTTCTGGAATTTGATTTGAGAGACCAACAGTTAATACTACACTGGCTTGATGAGGCTCAAATTTCCATATTGGGTGTATGACAACAGGCACGGTCGTGTTATCGATTGAGTATTTCATAGCCCCCAATGTTCTACCATCTATAAATTGTGGATTAACTTTATATTCTGTATCCGCCACCTTCTCCATAAATGCCTGGTTTAAAATGACCTTGTTGAAGGTTGATGCATTCGTAACCTGTAGATTCAATCCAATGGGAAGAGGGGTGTTCATCACCGTATTCTTGACATAATTCAGTGCAACTTCTCCTACTAGTTGAGAAGATGTTAAGACACCATCCTTAAAGGTTGCATTCAACACTTCGGCAATACTAGCATTAAGTCCAAATATTGAGAAATCGTCCGGTAGATGTTGAAAGAGGGAATTATTAGCGCTTGATGTACCGGTAGCACCTGTGGTTTGAGCTTGCAGAGCAGTTAACTCGCCAGTTAATTGTGGCTGCATCATTTGTTGACTCCCAAGTGTATTCGCAGCTGTGTTGTTTGGCATGTTATCATTGTTGCTTAGATGTGGTGAGTATGCTGGTGGCTCATTATTAGTAGTTGATGCAGCACTGCTTGTCGACCATTGCCGTGGTGTTTGCGACTTTGAAGAATTTGGAGATGTGATGTGCAAAGGTTTATGTTGAATTATTTCTGGCGTAGATTTCGCATTTTGATCGGAAACAATATCTCTTTCTTTTTTATTTTGGTTAATATCTGGCAGAGGCTTGTCCTTTTGGTTGGGTATTAAAGCAGGTTGACTCATTGAAGCGATTGGAGCTTGTTCAATTTTTGGTTGCTGTTGGAAGCTTTTTGGAGTTGAAATATTACTTGAGGAAATCTGGTCGGTAATACCACTTTCACGATTTTGTATGTCTACTTGAGGTGTTTGCATTGTTGAAGCCATTTGCGACTTTCTACTAGAATAATTAGTTGACGCACTTGCTGAGCTAAATGATTTTGATAATGGTGGTTTTTCAGGTGAAGAGCTTAAGCGTTGTTGCGATTTTTTGCTCTTTAACTTATTTTTACCAAAAATGGAACCCATTTTCGATTTCAGCTTCTGGGTTTTGTTCATATTTTTATAAGTCGTAGAGTCTTCCAGCATGATAGGTTGCTCCGATCCCATATCATGCTTAATTACAGTTGAAGCTGAAGCAAATCTACTTGGAGACGTTTTATCATTGAATGAGCCTCTTTCCTGGTTTGGTGTGTTCATATTAGATGGGGCATACTTAGCATTATTTCCGGGTTGCACTTGGCTAAATTTGTAATTGGAAGCATCATTGGCAAATCTTTGAATTTCTTTCTCAGGGTTGAACTCCAAAAACTGTGTCATGTATGTGTCACATTTTTCGGTTGTCTTTAAAATATAATCGGTATAACCAGATTGGTACTTCAACAGACAATCTTTGACTGAATAAAGTCTTTCATAGTCCATTGTTTCGAAAATTTGGAATAGTTTTGCTTTATCGGCATCCCATTCTGATTGGAGTTCAGCATGTGTATTAGGGTCCTTATTTCTTTTTAATGAGACTGCTACCTTACTTAACTTGGAATGAAGGTGCTTGCTGGTTCCCCAATTGCTATTCTTCTCCACAGAATTTTTGATACCTAAAATTACCTCATCTTCGATAACCTTACTGAATTTAGTGTTAGCAGCAAGATCGAGTTTTAATTCTGATACCAGTGTATTCCATAGAGGTTCTATTTCTCCTAAAGAATTGAATGTAAAGTGTTGCATTTCCTCGGCTGTAAGAACATTGTTTTCAATCATTTGCTTTCTAAGCATACTATTTAAATCTTCATTTTCAATAATTATCTTACGCAGTTGTTGGTTATAGTTTCTCCTTAGATCAGCAAGTTGATTCAAAAATAAATATAAGTTTGTGTTCAAAAGTTTAGCCTGTGATAGTCGTATCCTCAATGTCTCAGTAGCCTCATAGGGGTCTTTTCGTTCCAAAATTTGATTGATATAAGTTGACCTATGATTGTTCATAATCAATGGATATTATTTCGTGTGTATGGTTTGATATATGATGTTATAACCTTTACAGATAAAAATGGTCAAAGGAAAACTAAATTGAACGAGTGTGGACTTTTAAATGATATATATGTATTCATTTGTTTCCAATTATCCTGTTTGTTGTTATTTTTTCAGGCTATTTTTCTTTGTGAAGAAAGAATGTGTCAAGGTTGCATTTCATACCAAAACATATATATTGGGACAAATTTTTTGTTGAAGTGTTAGTCATTTAAGTGTACCAAGTAGCAATGACTGGGAGGCTTAACGCATATTTATCTTGTTTTATTTCGTTGGCTAGCCATAAATATGAGTGGGGATATTTATATGTACTACTAATGTTTTAAATTAAGAGCTATAAAAATGCTGTAAAGTATAGGTTCTGTCTTGACAATAGAATGAATAGGTCCATCTATTATATTATGTGAAGGTAAAGGTATCACTAACGGGGTAAAATATGGTCAATCAGATACTTCACGAAATGTAAATCCTGAAAGAAGTATCATATGAATGCATTGGCAGGCTTAGTTTTAGTTAAAAAGTCAACCCTTTGTTTGAAGTAACTGCACATAGAAGTCCAGAATTCCGTGCCCTCATGTTTCTTCAATGATTTAAAAGATATGTGATCAGAGGTACAAAGGTTATCGTACAATTTCTTGAAGCTAAATAACTCAAAATCGAAGTTTTTGTACGCATCGATTCTATTATAACCACGGACTTGCTCCCCGTTTTGCTTGAAGTATTGCTTCGATTTTGCCAGGTCAGCAGGATCGAACTTGTGGAAACTGGCATGCAAAAACATTATATCCAAGGAAGTTCCATCTGGATTCTTCATTTTATCTTGGAAATGATTTGGAAGTTGGTACTTCACAGGTTCTAATGGTTTTTCAGTGGCCAACTCCTTTAATACTTGCTTGTGTCTTTGGTAATCTTGTTCAAAATCTGTTTGCATCAAGCCAACACCTTTGAATTGATTATCAACATCGTTAACATATCCATCGAAGCCTATGTTAGTTTTGACTTGGTAATATGGAAGATGTAGTACATGAGCAGCAGAAATAAATGTCTCTTTGTCACCCTCACCAGCAGTCCCCATTGACATCATGTAATAGTAAAGATCAGGGCCATAAATGTTATAATAAAGGGCCAACAATAGAGTTGACAAATGCTTCTTGTTGTCAACCATCATCTGTCCAGACTCTGTGGTGGTATCAGCTATTGTACCATCCAGGTCGGCAAGGGATACATCCTCATATAAGTGTTTTGCGATTTCTTCTCTTTGCTTTAGGTCGTGTGTAGTATAGATGGAATGGTTAGGATCATAGGTTTCTGGAGGGGATGCATCGTCGTTAACGTTTCTTACTCTCTTACCCAAGTCATACTTTACACCGGCAATATCGTAGAAGCCTGGATTGGTGAACCTCTTCCACAAATCAGGCCATAAAATCAAACCGTGGGTCTTGAATGCCTCGGTATCGAAGATGTGATCTATGTTCTTCATGGCGTTGTTGTCGGCATCGATGAACACAAACTGCTTAAAAGATGTTAAGAGCAGGGCCAATGACTTAATCTGGTAACTCTTGAATCTAACCTCTTTGTCCTTTTGGAGAATTTCAAATGGGACTTCTTGACTCATCATAACACACCTACCGTTGTGTTTTGGTAGCCAATTGTTACAGAAATCAAATTCACCTTCGTCTTCAGGCGGGAACATCACTTCAACTGGTAGTGTAGATCCATGGCGTCTCACAGTTTCGATCATTAGCATGGCCAGGATAGTATATCTACCTCCACCAAGCGTGACTATACCTTTCTCATTAGGATACAGCTTCTTAAAGTCGGATTTTGAGATGGCAAACTCACCTTTATCGTTAAAGAGAGTCTTCATGTACCTTGAGTGGGCTTCAGACAATGTTTTGATGGCGTAATCATCCAGGTTCAAGCACGCCTTCAGGTTCTTTGCGGACGTCCAGTGGAATTGGTCAATACCTCCCGATGAGACATCACCTTTCTTTGGGCAACTGCTGGTCTTCAAAGCATCTCTATCTAGCTTAAATGGCGATGGCTTAGCGTCTAGGGCAGCCCTCAACACGTTTCCGATAAGAGTCTTTTTAGCAACTGGATCAGGCAGCTGCATCGGCTGGACACGCGCGGCAGAAGATGCATATTCTGTGTTGCTGTTGTATGGTATCAAATAATCAGTACCAAAAGAGTGGCTGAAAATAAGAAACAACACTACCACTTGGATAGCCACGAGTAGCTTCCTCTTTCGTAGACTATTCATCAATAGTCGCATTGATACCATCTTTAAGCTGTCTCTTTTATGTTTAAGACCCTACGTAAAACGGTTTGTGAGTAGTTGTGCTTGTGTTGTGCCAATGCTGTTGCTATACAATTTTTCTGTACTTTGTTTATATATAATTTACATACTTAAGTGATTCTTGAATTGACCCACGTAAGTGATTAATTATCGTGACGGTACAGACCTTGTATACATGCAGCAAAGGGTAATGAAAAAGAAATTTCAATATAACTTCTACCTCATGAATTAGAGTTCAAGCTTTGTCTTTCCAGCAGTTCACCAACTTTTTTCACTTACAATTTGCAGCATTTTTTTTTTTTTCACTCTTCCAGTACCAGTTGTTTTGATGATAAGGCAGTAAAGACAGAGAATAGCATAGCTGATAGCCTTGTCCGGAGGATGACTTTGCATTACTGCAGTCTGTATTTGTAGAGGACATTACATGGAGGAATATAGCCTAGATGCTACTGTGGGTGTGAGTATTCCCTACGGGATAGGCACAGGTATTAAATCCGTTCGCTCTTCTCCCATTTAAGCTCGGGAGGTTTATGAATTGTCTTTAAAAGCAGAAATGGTCGCAGCAATGTAGTCTACATAGGAATATGAATTAATGTACAGTAAAAAGTCTACACCCGGCAGCTAGAGAATCTTTTCCATTTTTTTTTTGCCCTATAGTTGCCCCCAGTGCTGGTATTATGTGCGATGTACGATTTTTCTTCAATGTATTATTTCCATCTCTTGTACACTCTGTTTATTGTCCCTGCCGTCTCCTATTAACAAAAAGCGAAATATGGTGCTGCGATTGTTCCCATAGGATTGAACATAGGGTCGTTCAGATTTACGAAAATCTATGGTCCTTCTTTTGACACCTTTGAGGACGCTTGCAGCTACACTATATAAGAATTTATACGCGACTGGGACCTGATGTAGCCCAAATTTTACCTCTTTTTGAGGGTAGCTTTTAGTCGAATAGATATGTGACGACGTTCGTATATCAACAATTATAATACGTATTGTCAAACTCTAACTCCTATCACATTATGGAGTCGGGGGGTAGTGCAAGCTATATCCCGGTTCCTGCCTTTCACGCAGGTAGCTCCATCTTTTCGCGTCTTGCTTCACCTCTTGTGGCTCTCTCACTGTTACAGCAGTGCATTGTGTACAGGACCCCCTCCCAGCCTCTAAGATGGAGCGCGACCCGCAAGAGTGGAGGGAGTAGTTGCTCAGTGCAACATACAGCTGTACGGTCAGCAGCAGGTGGGGAGACTGATGCCGCAATAGTGTTTCGTTAATAGTTATTAGATATTTTCCCTTTGCCGATATTTTGGTAAGAGTTTTGTGACTGTCTGCACCCATACATCTCAGATACTGATTAGAGGAGCTACCACAATTGAAGTGTTTTTTTTTTTCGAATGGTGTAGTCGGCCCCAGGTTCTGTTTGACAAACTACAGTCCGTGCAGGGGGGCCACACCGTGGTTCAATTACTGGGGTCCTTAGTGGAAACAGTCTGGGCTTGCCACAGATTCGTATCGGTCTCTAGGCTGGGGAAGTTTGATTCAATCACAGTGGCCCCCTTCTAATCCACCGGCCCGGCTTCACAATTGCCATTACGAGTATGGAGAATCGATTCTCTCTGTCTGCGCCTTCTAGACCTTAGAGAGGGGAACCTCTCCAATACCATACTCTGGGCCCCCTACTAGCACCCACCTGGCCTGGGCTAGTGTTGGACCAGCCTGAGGAAGACCCCAAGTTTTCCCAGTAGATTGCACAATTGAGAACGAAAGAGCTCCGCCAGTGCCTCACTAACGTTACGTTCCAGCAGGCTAGCAAGTTGGGTTTCTGTCTAGCTAGTGCCCACCTTCTGCCTAGCAAGTAAGCCGGAATTCAAGTCTAGGCTGAGTCCTTCTCCGCCCCAGCCCTTTGCTGCACCGGGTGTCTAGTAGGACTCTCACCTAACGATGGCCAACGCTGTCTGATGTCTGCGTTTTTTTTGCAAAATTTCCAGCGACTCTCTGAAGCTGCGTACTGAGCTCATCACACAATAGGTTAGTGCCTCTGTGGTTCCAACCTAGAGGTTGTAGCTTATACGTGTATTGGTTACCATTCGTTAGCGTCTTTTTTGCAATTTGTTAAGTACTATCTATTAGAAAATTCATAATTCTTTACATAGTACTATCATTTAAAATTTGGCTTTTTTATTTCAGGTTTTGAGAAACCGATTCAAGAAGGGATAGCACAACTATTACAATAAACCAAATCTATCTGTGTATAAGATGTCTTTGCCAGCTACTTTTGATCTTACCCCAGAGGACGCCCAACTTTTGTTGGCTGCTAACACCCACCTAGGTGCTAGAAACGTTCAAGTATGTTAATAATACCATTTTTCCAATTACCAAAACTGCACAATATGAGAGACAATCGGTTCGAATACATGATGGGTGTGTTCATGGTGATAATAAATTCCAATTCCATAGAGATGAGCAAGTACTGAGAGAGAAACCTATAATACAAGTAGTGGATATAATGCTTAAGATGAACGAACTTCTAAGAGTTCTATGAATGAGAAATTACATATGTTTGCTGAAAAGGCTATGAAATACCACGAATGAGATAATATCGGATAAAAACATGAATCAGTTGGCTTCTTACTGAATAAATTGTAAAGTCATTGTTGGAGTTTTACTTGAAGCCTATCAGGAATGGATATTTTATATGGACAGTAATGCTCAAATTTAATGAAACATTTCCCTAAGATCGAATGAATGTGGAGATTGAAAAATTTTATTGTGGCCAAAAAGATCTCATAAACCATCCTGCGAAATTTGATATACTGTGGGATATTATAATCTTTTTGCAGACATGAAATGCATTGATCGAAACGTTTGGCATCCATTTTTAGGAATGTTTTTTATCACCTTTTATGTGGCCTCTTTTCATATTGCGGTTTATAGAAGTCCTGAACACTAAGAAAAAGTTACTAACATCATTGTTTCATTTTCTCGACTAAAGCTATTTTCAATTATTGAAGATAATCTTTCAGAGATTGAAATCTTATTTAAAATAGGTCCACCAAGAACCATACGTCTTCAACGCTAGACCAGACGGTGTCCACGTCATTAACGTCGGTAAGACCTGGGAAAAGTTGGTTTTGGCTGCTAGAATCATTGCTGCCATTCCAAACCCAGAAGATGTTGTCGCCATCTCCTCTAGAACCTACGGTCAAAGAGCCGTTTTGAAGTTCGCCGCTCACACTGGTGCTACTCCAATTGCTGGTAGATTCACTCCAGGTTCTTTCACCAACTACATCACCCGTTCTTTCAAGGAACCAAGATTGGTCATTGTTACCGACCCAAGATCCGATGCTCAAGCCATCAAGGAAGCTTCTTACGTTAACATCCCAGTCATCGCTTTGACTGACTTGGACTCCCCATCTGAATACGTCGATGTCGCTATCCCATGTAACAACAGAGGTAAGCACTCTATCGGTTTGATCTGGTACTTGTTGGCCAGAGAAGTCTTGAGACTAAGAGGTGCTTTGACTGACAGAACCCAACCATGGTCTATCATGCCAGATTTGTACTTCTACAGAAACCCAGAAGAAATTGAGCAACAAACTGCTGAAGAAGCTGCTCAAGAAGCTGGTGAAGAAGAAGCTAAGGAAGAAGTTACTGAAGAACAAACCGAAGCTGCTGAATGGGCTCAAGAAAACGCTGACAACGTTGAATGGTAATTCAATCGTAACTAATATGCAGGGATATCTCATAATTTCATTTAATCATCTTCTACATTATTTCTTTCTTTTTTATAAATTTTAACATAGTCAACCCACACCTTTTGTAAAGAAAAATTAAGAATAATCATTTAAAAAAATGTTTTAAGTTATTTATTATATGATAGGTCTTCATAGCTTTATCTTTAAGGAAGAACCTCACGAATTCAACATAAACTAAGTTATATTATGGTGAAAACATTACGATACCACTATATCGGATTCTGATATATCGTTAACAATGATAAAATGTGATGATCATTAGTGATTTCTATTCATTTGTAAAATACAACTTGCAAAGTAGCTGGTTAAATGTGAAGATTCATTTAAGGAATAATCATAAAGAATGAAATATAATTTAGAAATGTTTTCATATCTATTAAAATGCAAATTTTACCTACTATTTAAAAATAATGCGATTTTATTTCAGGACCTTCATGACACGATCAAACAAACTTTCCATTTGAATATTCTGTATATTGTCCATCATGCTTGTGAAACTGTTCATATTGATAGCCTTGTTAGCGAAATTACCATTAATGAATTCTAAGTCTACATCGTTCTTATCTTCAGTATCAACATTTTCAGCTTCCACTTTTTGAGAAGATAATTTTTTAAGTTCTTCATGGAAACTATTACCACTTTCGTGATATAGGCCGTCGAAGACACCTTCATTATTGACCTCATCAGACATTTCTGTACTAACTGTAGCACCAACAACACCTAATCTTGATTGTATATCCATGAAGATAAAATCACTTTCATAATTCCACTCAATACAAGAAATGTACTCATCATGGCTATAGGAGCCGACTCTTTCCGAAAGGTCAGCGGAAAATATTATTATACTTGATTTATAGTTAAGTGTTTTGTTATTGGATTCATCTTCGACTTGTTGGTTAACAACTAAAGCAATTTGACCACTCTTGCTATTACAAGCAAGCAGTCTTGAAATGTTAGTGTTCTTGTACACGCCATCGATGTATGGGAAAAGATCGTATGAGTGAGTTATAGCACCTGCTAGAATATCAAATGCATATAATGTAGTTTTGGTAGCAACAACTAAAGTCTTGTCATTTGATAATAGTAAAGCTTGTATTTCAAAATCAAATGTCAATTCGCTGAATGATGATTCGAATTTCCTTAATGTATCAAATTCTATCACTTGAAGCTTATCATCAAATCCATGGAATATTAAACTACCATCTGAGGACCATGCCAAAGATACAGAATTACTAAAATGATTGAAATTTGGTAGGGACACTTTTGTTAAACACCAGTTTTTCTCATGCTTTTCAAATGACCAGTACTTTAATCCGCCATTATTGTCGGCAGTCAAGCAACCTTCGGAATCGTTAATACATGATGGCGCAACCAAAATCTTGGTAATAGGAACAGCTAGACCATGGGGATTTAAAACCTTAGTTTTCAGTTGCCAGTCTCCTTCACCAGATTCTTTATTCCAAAATTTAAGTATGTAATTTAGATCTTTAGATGATGGAAGATCCTCAGGAGGAAATTCTGTCTCTTGTGTGATCATCCATTTACCATCTTTGGTAAATTGGACCTCAGTGATAAGAGGCTCTTGGATGTTTAGTTCGGTTCTAACCTTACCCATCGCACCAGCAACAGCTGAAGTCACGTATTGATATGCAATAGGTTCATTCTTATAAAAGTCGTAAACCTGAATTGCTGACATGTGTGGAAAATAGATTTGCTTAGATACAGGATTGATACAAGCAGGAACAGTGAAGTCTTGCCTTTTGTTTTTCAGTAGTTTCTTCTTTAGTTTCTTCTTTGACACAACTGATGATGAAACAGACTCTGATGTTTTTGTATTCATCGAGGATAATGGTTGTTTACTATTTTTGGTTTCACTTGAGAAAACTGCCAAAGGGCCTGTTATTGAAAGGACAGAGGTCAGGTCTGCAGCATTTAGTAGCAGTATTTGATAGTCTGCAGATGTAACATTTTCCGTCAATTGTAGAGTCAAGGAGTAGAACTTACCATTTCCGATGGTATCAATATCAACAATAACACCGTTCAATCTGGGCAAGAACTGTTGCATATTGGTGGCTAACTGCCAAAAGCTGAGCACTTTTTCCCAACCACCTGAAAGTAAGTAAGATCCATCATCAGTAAACGTTAGGGACAAGACAGAATCTATGTGCCATTTGAGTAGTCTGGTTTGTAGATCTGCTAAATCGACTATAGTAATGACACCAGAAAAGAAACCCACAGCTAACTGTATACCATTGTTATCAATAGCAATGGTCGATACAGTTTTAGAGTTACTGGACTGCGATACAGTAGTTGATGGTAAAATAATTGAAAGATCAAACTCTTGGTTTAAACTATCATCGAAAATAGAAATACACTTGAATATCTTCTCAGTTTTGCTAGATCCTTCTGACTTTGGTTGTTCGACCAAATAGGATAAATACAGATTGTTGTTGGACCAAGATATATTTTGCACATTTTGTAACTCATGTGTGCATGTCAATGATATATTGTCCTCAAACGAACAATCGTATAAGTAATAAGCAAGTGTGTTGTCGCTGTTAACCTTAGATGTGATCAATTTTATCTGTTGTGTTGCTTCACCAAATAGTATCTTTGAAATACTTTCCTTCGGATCGTTTAACTTTGCACTTATGTTAAGATGCTTTGGGTCTTCCACTAGTTTACCTTTCAAGTTGAGAACTAATAGAGAGCCAGTGTTCGTAACAATAGAGAGTAATTCGTTATCGATAGTATCATTAGTCTTTGTCATGTCTCCGAAGGCAAAGTGCACAATTTTGACATCATCATTCATGAAGACAGTGTTCAAGACTTCGTGGTTAGGAAACTTGATTGTCTTCACACAATGTTTAGTTTCTGTGGAGTATATCTTAATCTGATTATTGAATGGGATCACATAATGGGTAAGGTCATCAGACAGGAGAGTGGAATTCTTCTTGGAGTCTGGTGTGTCAACGTTCCTTGCCAGAGATGGTTTACCACCTGAGACTAACGACAAATGAAACTTGTCGATATCCATATTTCTTTATTTTCAAAAACGTAATCTATCTTCCAAACTGGGTATAGTTAATATGCGTTTTATACCGCCTGCCAGAATAACTTGGATAAAAAGTAAAAGCTAAAACACAGTAGGATTTGCTAGTACTTGCAGTCAGTTCCAACAGCAGATTACCAGAATATCTTTAATTTCTAGACTTGTTTTAATTTTATCAGCTTGTGTAATCTCAATGTTAATAGCTCATCTCATCGCATCGCATCTATTCAAAAAAAAAGAGTCCTAGACTGTAGTTTGCAAATGAAAAAAAATTCAAGAAAATATCAATTAAAATTTTCCATTCAATTAGTCCCAAAATGTCCAGAAACATCTGTAGCAGTAATCATATTCTTCACTCGGAACCCTCTCAGAAACACCTGTAGTTGGGAGCTAAGAAAAACCAGAACCCACATATGTTTGAACCGTACATTATGATTATCACATGATATCTTAACCATAGAACTAATTTCTTCAAATTGGCGGCTAAAAGAATCGATCTGCTGTCTAATAGGTTAAAAATAGAGGACGTGCCAACACTTTATTTTGAAATGCATAGCCATGTGTGTCTGGCGCAGACAGTATTATTTCCAATGGCCCATGTAGTCGCAATCGATTTTGCCAATGGGCAATTACATGAGATTTCTGCAAGAAATGTGGAAAAAATGAGTTGCTGTCTTGAAGTTCTTAAATAGCATACCTGAAAGTAACAACACTTCCTCCTCCTGACTACAGAACGCCGACTACACCTTTTAACCGCTGAAAAGTATACTATTAAGAGAAGTGCAAGAGCAAGAGCCCCTAAGGGCCGGGAGGTGAGGGCCGAAAGTTAGAGCCAGCTTTCTTGCATTTTATTATGTCGTTGTATATGATATTCACATTTCGCGTTTTCTTCTACTTTTCCAGCTTTTGTACCGCGATGCGAAAAAAAAGCTCGATGTGTTTACTCTCTATTATGGGCTTTCAGGTTTGCAATGTTGGATTAAAAGTATTGTTAATGGGAAGTGTAGTGCTTTTAGCGGTGTAAGCTACCGTTGGGCATTGTGCTGTCTTGTGAGGAGGGCAGTCTTCATATGTAGTTGTAACAGCGACACCAAAAAGCAAATTTAAAGTCAAAAGCCATGGAGGTGATCGTATAGTACGTGTCTTATGCAAAAACAATTACTCCCTTTGTTTACAACATTGTAAACAAAAAACTCCCCACACACAAGCAGTGCGAACAAAGTTGAATGGATTTCTGCCTCAACTCTAGCAGGAGAATAGTGTTGGGATGATCTTTCGCTGCCCAAACAACGCTAATCATTTGATCTGCTCCTCCCCCGTTGCAAGTTTGCGATAAACAAAAGGCCTCTTCTATATATACTTCTTTAACTAACAGCTTTCCCAAAGTTTACGTGTTTTATAAACAACAAATATATTGTTAAATTTTGGGCTAAAAAAAGATTATTTTATTATAATACTATTTTTTTTTCACTATTCTGTTACTGAATTTGATTAATACATTTTTTAACAAGATTCAAGCAAACAAAAATAATATATCGTATACATAATCAGTAATGGCTGTCAAGAAAGTTACTAAGGATACTAAACCAGGTTACAAGAACTTGATCATCGAAGGTTTGAAAGCCTTGAACAACGGTAAAGGTGCTAGTCGTGTAGCATTGAAGAAATACATCAAGGATAACCACTCTGATGTTGCTTCCGTTTCTTTGTTCGATAGCTACTTCAACAACGCTATCAAGAAAGGTATCGATAGCAAAGAATTCCACTTTCCAAAGGGTCCTTCTGGTGTCTTGAAGCTTGTGAAGCCAGCTTCTACATCTACCACAACAAAGGCTAAGACCACAGACAAGAAGGTCACCAAGAAGTCCACCGCTTCCAAGGCCTCCGAAAAGAAGACTCCTGCTAAGAAGACCGCCACTGCTACTACCAAAAAAGTAACCAAGCCAAAGAAGGAAGAGAAGAAAAAGACTACTCAAAAGAAGTCTAGTGCTATCACTTACAGAGAGATGATTCTAACGGGTGTCCTATCCATGAACAACGGTAAAGGTGCCTCCCGTATGGCTTTGAAGAAATTCATCAAGGACAAATACCCAACTAATGTCGAGAAGGTAGTAAACTTCGACTACCTAGTCAATAATGCCATTAAGAAAGGTGTAGAGTCCGGTGAGTTGTCTCAACCTTCTGGTCCATCTGGTATGGTTAAGATCTTGAAAAAGGGTAAAGAGTCTATCAAATCCATTTAAGGATTGAGTCCTTGTGATTTTTAGTTTGGTCTTCTAATAGATACCCATTTGTGTCATAATTTTATGAAAAAAAGAGTCAATTAAATTGTAATATGACTGAACTTTTTTTATTTTCCTAATAATGAGAATAATAGTTTTGTATTAAAAAAAAAATAAGTGGATGATAGTTGATCGTCCACTCAACGTTTCTCATATTCTTTCTCTATTATGAATGTCAGTTGAAAGTTTCCTATTTGAAAAAAAAAATTGCTCTTTTTATTTTGTATTTTAAGATTAGGGTTATAATGTTTCACTTCTTCATTACTATTCAGAATTGAAGTATTAATAACTCTAATCAGGTTCTATCAGAACAAAACAAATAAAGATACCCCTTCGATGGATTGTAATACTACTGTTTATTTTTGGATAAAAACTTTCATTAATTCTCATTTTTTTTCTCTCTTTTCTCTTTATTTTATTTTCTATTTTCATAATTATATTATTTTCTACCCTTTACTTTAATTTCTCAAAATTGTCTCATACTTTTTGCCAACATGAAAGGTTTCCTATGTATGTAGCTCACATTATTATATTTTCATACAGCAAAAATACGATGAAATTTATTATTTGGTATTTACTTCATTTATTTCAAACTTCAATTCTACTTATAAGTTATAATTTAAGTGGTTGATGTTATATCAATCACAAGTAAATACAATTCTAAAGACAAATCTGATTTTTATTCTATTACTACAGACATAGTTATTCTAACAGAGAAATAATGAATACTATTCAGTTGGCTTTCCAGCGATATTTATAAAACTGTAATATTATGTACATATGTGTCATGTGATCTCTCATTTGATACGTTATGTAAAATTTTCCAAATGCTATTCAGGGAGTTGAAAGACCTTAGGGCTTGAGGGACAATACGGGGGTAGTGAAGGAAGCCCTTATGCGATCTGTTGTGTATAGTGGATATAAGTCCGATTAGGTCTTTATATAAGCACTGGAATAGGTCTTAGGCTTCACTTGGGCGGCAATTTTTTTTTGAGACTCTGCAAACAGTAGGTAGGCTAAGCAAGTGCTAGTAATAGTTGATAATTCCAAAGATAGTCAACAAGAGAGTTCGTTTCTAACCGAGAATTTGATTATATATTTCGAAGTTTGACGGTTTTACCTTTAGTGGACTATTGCAACGGTGGCCCTCTCATAATTTACTGTTCCCTCATAGAAATGACAGGTGATATTCAGATGGCGTCTTCGGATACTGAAGACGTTAATAGGTTTGCTAATATAATCGAAGACTTACCGGTAAAGACGAGACTCACGCTCTCTACATTATCGCTTTTAAATGATGTCTCAACACAACTGTTAAGATTTCTGATATCAAATGCTCACACTCCCAATGTTATTGCAGTCATCTCAAACAAGGAGAATTATATCTCAACAGGTGAATCGGAGATGTTCCACACGCTGGTGAGGATCTTCAAAAATATCCGTGACGTTTACGAGTCAAGAACGCCGCTATTGAATGTGAACAACGTTGCTCCTGGTTTGTGGCTTTTGAATATGCCTCCACCAACTATACTTAAAGGGCACGAAGCTTATATCATATCTACTATACGGAAGGCCAATTTGGTAACATTCATTCTCACGGTAATAAACTGCTTGCCCTATGGTTTTGATTTCTTACAAAAAGTTTACTTGGACGTTTTTTGCCCTAATACTATCCTAACAGATCAAACTAATGGTGATCAAGTCTCAAAATTTTTAAAACCTCAAGCTATCATATATCTAGACTTAAAGACTCATGCGTACATTTCCTCGATCCGGGACCACCTGGGCGCCAATGAACAAATACCCGATGCCGAAAAAAGAATCCTACTGGATACTATCTTCCCTGATAATATTGCCATGAGACTTGTGAATAGAAAGATTGTTGCCCCAAATGAGAAAAAGATTTTGACGCCATCTGAGAAAGAATTTGTTGGCAGATGTGAACGTAGGAAAGAAACACTAATTAAGTTTACCAACTACACAGACTTATTAAATAGCTATGACTGGACATTTTTTGTCAAAGAATTGCTTGAATATTGTGGCAAGAATATGAACTTGATTGTTTGGGGTAAGAAAGGCAGATCTAAAACTGCCCTTTTGGAGTTTAATCCATCTGACTTCGACCCACAGATTCTGTTTGCTACTGGTAGCCACCTGACCACCGATTTAGCAGTAAATTCTCATGATCCTAGTCCTATTGGAAATACATTTGATACTGGAAATAAAGAAAAGTTAATTGACGCCAATGAACTTCGACCACTTACTGATGCAGAAAGTGAGAGCATTAATAATGAGATTCAATCTGCATTACAGAATGAGAGTGGTCAAGGAATGCAGAAAAATTTTATGGATGATGCACACATGAGTGGTGGAGAGAATGTTCATTCTCAGTTAGTGGATTCGAATAATTCCATTTTATCTGATGTTATCAGTAAGTCTCCTTCAGTCAAGGTGGTGAAGGCCAAAAGAACATGGTCAAAGGAGGAAGAAAAAACTTTGATCACAGGTTTAATCGATCTGGGACCTGCTTGGGCTAAGATTTTAGATCTTTATGGCCCTGGTGGTAAAATCAATGAAAATCTGAAAAATCGGACACAAGTACAACTGAAGGATAAAGCAAGAAATTGGAAGTTACATTATTTAAAGACCGGTAAGCCGCTGCCAGAATATTTGAATAGAGTTACAGGTAATCTAGATAAAATTGCAAAGACGAAAAGAAGAGGAAGTAAGGAGGGGAGTATTCCCCCAAATTGATTATCAACTTTAATTTATTCTTTCGACTTTAAGTTTCAAAAAAATCTGGCATGTTGTTTCCCTCTTATTATTTTTGAACTTGTTGTTTGCAAACATTGTTGTATATGATGGCACTAATATTCCAGTCCATGACCAAGAGCCTGAATCAATTATTCTTTCATGTATTTATGCGGTGTAGTCAACCCTTTATTTGATGTTTTACGAAATTCCTTTGGTTTTGATAGTCTAGTTATTTCATTTAGACGTTTATAAATTATTTATAGTACATTTTTTATTCGGTATTTTTCTTGACGTATTCCCACAGACTCTTTAGTAATCCTTCAGGAAGACTGTATAAATCGATGATAAACTCACCTTCTTCTACATTATTCGTCACATTCATCTCTGGAGTCTTGTTGTCTGTAACCATCTGGACTACGCCAACTAAGTCATCTTCGTTCAATTTTGTCAAACCGAAAGCCAGCTTCTCTAAGTCAACATTACCTTTTATCGTAGATGCAGTAGTAGTCTTTGCCTTTTTCGTTTTGGATTCGGCTCCAGTATTTGAGCCTGTCATCTTTCTCTTTGAGCCAGAACTTGTATCTTCTGTAAATCCACTTTTGGCTAATTCAGCAGTCAAAGTTGGTTTATTCAGTGGAACCTGGATAACATGGTCTACTTCGTATGATTCCTGCAGGAAGTTTAAGTCGTGAGATATCTTTCTCTCACCACCTTTCTCCAGGAAGTATAAACTGATATCTAACGGGAAACCACCCCAACCTTGTTCTACAATCTTGAAAGGAGGTTCATTAAATGTTCTATTTGGGTTTGCAAATGTTGGATGCAAATGGTAAACCACTTTATCGAAAATAGTGGCAGGCATCTCTTTGCCCTCTTCATCTAATAGTGCAATCTCAATACTCCATTGGCGCACTGGAAAATTCTCTACCGGAGGAACATCGGGCAGAATGTGTTGTTCTGTCTTGATTCTTATTGTTCTCTTAGTCGACTATAGAAGTAGAACTCGAAACTTATCCACCAAGTGTTTTTTTCTAATTCAATTAAAAAAGATCGCGTCATTCGCGTACTTCCAATCCAATTATACACTTGTCCAGTACAGGTAAAGCTCACAAGTTCAGAAAGTTAGTAAACATTGTCCTCATATAAAATAAAATACTATGATGTCTGTTCATTGCAAATATTTAGCATAGACCCTTAAAAAGATTATAGTTTAACATACTGCTACCATTTGTTCCTTAGTGTTCCTGTGTGCTCTTCAGACGTAAATCCTGGAAAGAAGAATTGAATGCCAGTTATATATTTCTATGTATCGGCGTCTGCAGGAGCTTTACCAGAGATGATTCACACGAAAATGCTACTTTGTCAATTCAGCTGCCCTCGATTACGCTTCCCAATAGTCTGTATTCAGACGTTACTGGTGTAGAAGCCTGAACTTCGCTGAGTTTCTTAATTTTTTTCTTCGAAATATTTTGTCACTATAGTACCGTCGTTTTGAAAAAAGAAGTCACATGATCAATACCTTGTGAATATATTCTTGTTGAAGGTATATAGAAATTGTAATAATTGTTTTCGATGTGGCTTAAACATTATTTATCTAGCAATATTATTCAGTTTGGAGTATATATTTTATACACGCTGTTGGATATGTATATTTTTTTCGTGAATCGAGGCCTATTTAATAGTTGTATAGTTTGTTTTATCATTCGAATCACAAAATATTTGGAAACGGTAAAGCAAATAGTATGGCATACAGTAGCCATTGGTAGTGGCCCCTGTTGTTTAAGTGGTTACCAATGTTGTCAAAGAATTCCTCTTCGTTATCGCCCAAGTGCGGTTCAGTGTGATTTGAAGGTAATTTGTTACTGTTCTTACTTTCTTTTTCTTCTTCATCGTCACATAATTCGTCATCGCTATCCCCATTATCTTCTGAGTCATCATAAGGTTTACCCTTGTCCCCAGAACGAGAATCTTTACTGTTTTCCTCACTCTCTTTGGTCTTTTCAGGTTTGGAAGAAGTGTAAATAGTGGTTGAATGAGTAGTTGTCTTTGTAGAAAGTGTCGTCTTATGATCTTCTACTGTCTTGGAATTGGGTTTGGTTTTGGATTTTGTTTCCTCATTTTTATCATTGTTCTCTTGCTTGTTTTTATCTTTCTTCTTGTCGTTATCATCCTGCTTTTCCTCCTCATCATTTTTTTTATCCTTATGTTTCCAAGTGTTTTGAACTACTTGGTAGTCGACGTCGCTTATTTTATCAGCTTTGATAAATTCAGGTACATCTGGTAAGTCAGCAAAAATTATATTCGTCGACTTAGTGAGAGTGTCAATTAATTCTGGCGAATAGGATTGTTTGTCAATGCGGATTACCAATGGATTGTCATCGGTGCCGCGCTGAATAGAATCACTGCCAATTTCATCGGTTGATAAAAATGCTCTAAATTGTTCAGCAACCACAAAGGATGCTAAGATTTGAGAAGAGAAAATGAATGGCCTTTTCATAATTTATGTTGGTTTCTTTTTGGTAGGTTAGATTTTTGACTAAATTGATTTTTGGTAGTGAAGGAATTTAATATTTTGGACTTGTCACTAGCAAACGGTATACTTTAGAGAGTAAAATGAAATAAATATATACAAGAAAATAATAAAATCTAAATGATTGGTAAATTATAAATATTGATCTGTTTGTGAACTCATCTATTCCCTTAATCGTATTCCGGCCGTTTTTGAGTCAAATTGCTGCACTAAAACACAAAATGTGGTTTTGTGACGTTCATCATCGAAGCCTACCCGCCCTAGTGGCCGCGGACTGTCGATCCCAATAGGCACTAAGAGCACCTGCCTTGCAAACAATGCAATATTCTCAACAGAAATTGCTTTGTGTTCACTTCAGAGAATGTTTGAAATTAACTCCAAGAGATGAGAAAAGTGCAAAAAATTATTTCAGTACATATAAGAGACCGTGTCTACAATATATAGTCAGAAGAATAAAATATATCTAAATATTCATAATCTAGCATCTAAAGAAGACCGGACCAAAATATGCCATAAACTATTATATTAAAAAAATTAGGTTTATTTTTTAAGAAATAATTTATTGTTGACCGGCCAAAGCAGCGATCTTGGCAGCAACACGAGCATCTCTTTCTTCCTTGGTCAACTTCTTGGCCTTGTACTTCTTGGATTCAGCAGCGTATTGTTCCTTGGTGAACTTCTTTTCAGTTGGCTTGAAGGATGGGTCAGCTCTGATAGCTTCGTGAGCGGAAGCGTAGATGTCTTCAATGGAGTCGGCATCGATGTCGTCAGCCAAGTAACCCTTGAACAATTCAGAGAATCTTTCTTCATCATCGTCAGCCAATTCTTCCATGTATTGGGAAACGTGACCACCGAAGATGTAAGATCTCAATAGTTCAGCGTCCAATTCTTCAGCTTCGAAGTCCCAACCTGGGAATCTGTTTTCGGAGTGAGGAACGTACAAACCACCGTCAGAAGCACCCTTCAAAGCACCGAAGACTCTAGCACCAGTGGTGGTTCTTTGTAGACCAATGTCCAAGTAGACCTTGAATGGACGTGGACCATCTTCGACGGCTTCGGTCAATTCGTATTCACCTTCAACTTCTTCGACACCCTTGTAGGTTTCGTCTAGACCCAACTTTTGCAAAGCTCTTCTAGCGATCAACAAACCAGTAGCGTAAGCAGCAGCCCAGTTAGTCAAACCGTGGGTAATACCGTATCTTGGCAATTCATGAGAGTAAGCAGCAGCCAAGACAATGTCACCAGTGATGGTAGAGGAGACAATTTGACAGATGATGTCCTTGTTGGTGAATCTAACGACCAATCTGTACTTTGGAGAGTTGTACTTAGCCTTGTGTTGAGCGACCAATCTCTTTCTTTGGTAGTAATCGGTCTTACCCTCTCTTCTTCTTCTGAAAGGAGTTTGGAAACGAGAGTGGTAAGCAGAAGTCTTCAAGTTTTGGATAAAAACCATTGTTGTCAAAGAATCTAAGTTTGGTGAGGGTCTTTGTATATGAAAAGTACTACAATAACAATTTTAAACGCTACTCAAAATAATAATATTTTTATCGTATTCTTTAAAAGATATATGAATCAAAGATAGCAGTCACCAGTCTAAAACTCAATCAATTGAGCTTATGGTGCCCATTCCTGCGAAACGTTGGAAGCTCATCGCAAAACTTTTTTTTTTGCAACAAAAATTTTCATGTAGTGCAGTACGTGCGCGTTCCGTGTGATTACCGTGAATGGGTATACGTGTCTCTTTTCTCCATGTTTGGCCTTTGTGGCTACTCCATCTCTCTACGGGGGAAATACAAGAAGTTGGCCTCCTCCCACTGGCGTATTCCTCCTCCCCCACCAATGGTCAAACTCCGTGGGATATTCCCGAATGGGGGAATATTGGATGGGCAAAATTTCGAAAAAAGGCTGACGATTTCTTCAGTAGATGATGTTGGAGGCCATAGTAATAACAATGCCTGGGTGTATATATATTGTGTCTGGGTGTTAGAACTGTCCCAATTGGGAAATGGTCCATCAGAAAAACAGTCACTGATGTGCTGGACTTTTTACATGTGACTTTGACAGCGACTGCGACTGCGACTGTGACATTTCTAAAACAATGGCTAAACTCCATACTATACTTGGCAACTAGCCTGATATTGAAGCTGTATGATCGCCAAGTCGTATATTTAATGTAGATGCTGTTTCAGGAGTCAAATAGTGTTGGTTTTTATATATTACTAGTTATGTGACTATTTACAAAATGGTGGTCGTGCTTGTCCTTTCTCGTTTCATTAGCTTCGTTAACGTCTCTTAATAAATACTTGTCCCCCACACAACCTCAATCCTTTGTCGCATCAATTACCTGTGGGGTTAGGATCTGTGCATTTGCCATGTTCACATCCTCGACAGGCTGGTGCTCAGAGACTGCGGAGCCGTCTCCGTAGTGGGCTCTAAAGAATGTGTAATGTAGGATAAGGTCGTATATGTTTCTCATTGATGGATCAGAGGCGAAGTCTGGGTCGATGAAGAAGAACACGGGCATGTCGATCTCTTCGCCCGCGGCAAGCTTCTGCTCCTCGAAGCAGAAACATTGGATCTTGTTGAAGTACTGCGCAGCATCACCCGGTGTTATACTGTACGTGGCCATCCCAATGATATCCTTGTCACTGTTGTTCTTGGCTTTGTAAAACGCCAACGCCGTCTCTCCTGGCAGCACATATACCTCTCTCTGTTGAGGTGTGAACTTCCAGGGAAGGATCTGAGAGACTTCACTGGTGAATGACACCCTAATACGCTTCCCCGTGTCCACAGGGATCAACTTGTCATCAGTAAACTTCCTCTTGTCAGTGATCGGAACACCACCAAACCCAGTACGCGCACAGATGGCTCTGTATAATGGCACTGCGGCATACGCTAACCCGAGAAATATCACCGCAACACTGCCAAAATAATATGCCACCGTCCGATCCTTGTACTTCCTATCCTTAGCCATCTTCATATCCCTCAACTGCTTGATTTCATCCCTAGTCAGTCTCGAAAAGTCAATGTTACCATTAGAACTACTCTTTGCTGAAGATGAAGGCCCATTGCTACTCCAACGATGGCTCACTCGAGGAACCATGCGCATTTGCGACAGAGGAGTCATCCTCAGAACACTCCGGCGAGCTGCCATTCGAAGGCCCACTGTATATGACATTATTCCAACTACCCTAACACAACGGAGTTTATACAGGTATTACCTTAATAATTGGTCGAGGTAGCCGAGTCTCTATGGCTTCTGTAGGTACCTGAAATATTGATGCATTTTGCGTAACTTTTCATTTTCCCATCCCGCAGCTTAGAAATTGACAAAAACTGAAGACCCCTTCAAAGGGACAGATGACGTTAATCATTTTTTCAAGAACCAATGCAAGTTTTAGAAACAGTTCGCTTAGCAAGTAGCGGAGAATATGACAGCGTCTGACGAACAAGTCATCCTCAAGAGTTATTACACTTGAAACAGAAACCACTGTTGTCATATCCCCAATATTTTCCGCGAGGTCTGGAGCTGTATCATAGCAACTTTTAGTGAATCAGCTACTAATTCCAGAAGGATTTAATAGTACAGATAATTGCAAGACAGGCTTTTCTTTTAACCACAACTCGCTAAGCACAGCATCATATTTTTGACATGGAAGAACCAGCAGCCAAGAAGCAGAAGAAGCTGTACAAATCATGCATATTTTGCCGCAGGTCGCATGTGAATTGTGATCATCAGCGACCTTGTTCGCGGTGTATCAAGAGGGAGATAGGCCATTTATGTGTTGCTGATGAGAATGTCTCTAATATACAAAGCCAATACCAATATAAGAATAGTATTTCGCCAATAGGGAGCACAGAAATCCCAAATGCTGAGATCAATATAGGTGATGAAACCCGTGCAATTCAGGGCTCGAATAGCAGCGTATATGGTACAGAAACACCAATATCATCCTCTAACAATAACCTATTATTACCCCCACAACCAAACTTTGTATCGGAAAATGTAGGATCCGAGTTTAGTTCACTCAATGAATTCCTGATGATGTTGGAGAATCCGATACCGGGTGAATCAGAAAACACCAGCCAAAGTAATAAAGAGCAAGAACGTACAGCTCACTCCAACCTGGAAGATAGTATAGAGAATACGCAAGAGCAGACTGATAACAATGAAGGTATTATAGGAAGTGTTAGTGTGAACCAGGAAATTTCGCAGGATATAAACGAAGCAAGTAGTAAAGCTAACGGTACCAAGACAGTCAATGAAGGACAAGGGCAAGAACAAGACCAGGAGCATAATAGACAAAAACTGAATAAACAAGAGAGCAGCAATTCAAAAGCCCAAAGTGACAAATATGACGATACACCCACATCAAAAGAACAGTTCTTCCTAACCGCTGCTGATCCGTCCACCGAAATGAATCCCGTAGACAGACTGAAGCTAGTTATCAACGCGAAGCTAGAAGCAGGACTATTAAAACCATATGACTACGCCAAAGGTTACGCAAGATTACAAGAATATATGGATAAGTACATGAACGACACGAATAAGCAAAGAATTTTGAAACCATTAATGAGCATACGACCTGCATTTAGGACCATAGCCAAGTCGTTAAAGGATGTAGACTTGGTTTTAGTAGAGGAGAGCTTTGAGAGAATGTTACTATCATATGATCGAGTATTCACTTCGATGAGTATGCCTGCATGCCTCTGGAGACGTACTGGTGAAATATATAGGGCCAACAAAGAGTTTGCATCGCTGGTAGACTGCACGGTGGATGATCTGCGCGATGGTAAACTTGCCATTTACGAGTTGATGACTGAAGAAAGCGCAGTAAATTTCTGGGAGAAGTATGGTTCCATTGCCTTTGATAAGGGCCAAAAAGCTGTACTCACCAGTTGCTCGCTGAGAACCAAAGACGGCTTGAAGAAAAGGCCTTGTTGTTTCAGTTTCACAATTAGACGTGATCGGTACAACATCCCCATCTGCATTGTTGGTAACTTTATCCCACTATCTCCTACAAGAGATCATTCCAACTAAACACATATGCATAGACAAGTTATATACAAAACCACAGCATTTAAAATACTACGAACGGAAGCAGTAATATATACGATATGTGAAAAAAAAGATACAAAAAATGTAAGTCCCACCAGCCCTTGCGAAGTACGTAATGGCGAACCCTAGGCGTATTCAATAAAGAATACGTTAAGGGAAGCACAAATGTTCAACACAAAAGGGCATTAAGACGAACTCGAGTATGATCTCTCCGATGGACTTGACGCTTCTGGTATGACAATACGGTTAAAACGTAATAGGAAGCAACACGGTTTTATAGTCCTGGATTGTATAATCCGCACGATTATTTATTGATATTTTTTTTCTGTTTTCAAGAAGTAACATAAACAGGTGAAGATATGTGCTGATGAGATGAGCTCTCCTTATATAGTCCGATTCCTCAATGAAAAAATTTTTTTTCTCTTCGTGGTGTCGTAGCAAACATCATAGACTTGTCTCACTTATTTAGGGCCACTAATAGTGGATATCTAGTGGTAGTGTTAGTGGGAAAGTAAAAACATAATAGTTAAAATAGATACCTTGTGAATATATAAACTATAACACATATGGTGAAGAAAAATTAGACCTGCAAAAATACGAGAAGTCTGTATCGTTTTGCCAACACGGAATAGATTGGCCAAACGGTACTGTATAATAAAGAGCCTATCTATATTTTTGAAAGGATGAAATGAATAATATGCAAACAAAGATAAGTTTAGGGAATGAATAAAATAAAAACTTCAAATTGGAATGAATGACTGGCTGATGAAACCCTTGTAAGGTTTTCTCTCAATTTAATGGAATGATATCAAATGAAAATAAGTAAAAAAAAATAATGGGGAAAATGCTTGGGTGTATATTTGGGAGGGTATAGCGTTAAAATTTAGAGCTTTCTCTTCCTTTCCTCCTCTAGTGCAGTGTTGTCGTAGATGTTCTCTTAGACTTGTAGTCCTTAATTGCTGCCTTGATAGCGTCCTCTGCTAGCATAGAGCAGTGCAGTTTGACAGGTGGCAGACTCAACTCCTTTGCGATGGTTGTGTTCTTGATCTTGGCGGCGTCATCCAAGGTCATGCCGTGCACTAGCTCAGTCATATACGAGGAGGAAGCGATCGCGGAGCCGCACCCGAACGTCTTGAACTTCACGTCCTCTATCACGCCCGTCTTGTCATTAACCTTGATCTGCAGTCTCATCACATCGCCACACGCAGGCGCACCAACCAGACCAGTACCCACATTAGGAAGCGTCTTGTCCATAGACCCCACATTCCTAGGGTGCGTGTAATGCTCTATAACCTTGGGATGATACATCCTCCTTCCGATATTGTTCATAGTGCCCTTGGCACCTATGGCACCCATGGCACCCATGGCACCCATGGCACCCATAGTACTTCTAGCTCCAATGGCAGAACCGCCTACTGTCACAAATCTCTGCAAAAACATTTTTAGTTGCTTGTGTCTGGGGGTCTGCCGGGGTCCAAGATGAAATGAATTGTGCTTCTCTTATATATGTGAGAACCCCTGGGCATGGAAGACACAGTGGGAAGACACACACCCCCATCTCCACTAGTTCTCTGCACCGCTTTGCTCCGCAGTGCTCCGCAGTGCTCCGCTCCCCTCCGTAGTGCTCCACGCAGAGGTCCACGCAGAGGTCCACGCAGAGGTCCACGCAGAGGTCCCCGTACACTTTATCTCCGGGCCGAGTTCTTGGTAATAGAAACGTATCGGTGACATCACTGTGTCTGTGTCTGTTCTGTGCTCTGCCTCTACAAAGTGGGCAGGAAAGGAATTTGTAACGAAAAGTGTAGATTCCAGATCCCTTCCCAGTCTATCGCCGCGTTCTCGCATTACTCCTCCGGGGATGCACCCGGATATCTCCTCGTACGTAACACCTCTCTTTCTCTTACACCATGTGATCATTCTCTCAAAACTGTGTTTGTGGTGAATGGCGCGTGTTTGCACCAACGAGGGAAGTGCGTGCCGTACAGGCGTATTCTGTATGGAACACACGTCTCGTACATCTTGCCTTTTGCCTTTGTGAGAGCACATATCTCGACGTACAAGGGAACCCCCGTGCAACAGAAAATGCCTCAAATTTTGGGGGATGGGGGGGCAACCTCGTTCTAATCGTGATGGACGGTGCGTACATGGTGATAAATCGATGGCCACAGAAGAAAAAAAAATCTTTCCAAATCCAGAGATCTCGGCGGCTATTTTATTCTTTTAACTTGCGTCCATTATAAAAAGGTCACTTTCTGAGGTTTGTGTCTTTGCCGCCGAGTTCTGGTTGTAAACGAGTTGGGAGGGAGCAGGTGGAAATCAAGAGAAAGCAAAGAGAAAAAGTGTGTGGTGCATACATAAGTTTGGTACGCTGGCTTTTTTTTTGGTTATACAAACTTGACACTCCCACAGTCTAGCAATGATCACCAACGATGTGGACGTGCCCGTTGACTGGTTGTACAAGGGATCGAAGCCGCACAAGAAGGCGCGGCGTAAGAACCGCAGCGCTGTCGCTGTAGCCGGCGCCGCGGGAAAGACAGAGAGGTCGCGGTCGCTCTCTATATCCAATGCGTCGCTCTCCCACGGCATGTACGCTGACCCTCACGCCAAGCGGGTTTCTGGGACTATGGCCATACCAAGGGCCATGGCAGGGGCCATAGCAGGGGCTGGGGCTGTGGCCATAGAAGACGACGACGAAGTAGATATACGTGCAGATGGAGGTCCCGGTGCACGCATGCCCGCCTTGACCAAGACACATAGCTTAAATCAGGAGACAAAGGACGAAGTGCCGGTGCTGACGCCGCCGCCCACGCCCACGCAGTCGCGCAACTCGCCGTCACTGGTGTCCGTGAAGAGAAGCGCATCCACAAGCTCAAAGCCAAAGAAGACCTCTCTGTTCGGGTCCTTGTTCGGAAGAAGCAGGTCGTCTTCGCAGAGCAACGACACCGAGAAGAAACTAGACACTGCAAAGAGACTGGCCATATCAACAGCCTCCGAAAAGAAAACTTACCCACAAGAGCTGCTGACACCAGCTTCCCCGGTAAGTGCAAACTCGCCATCACCAGATATACGGCGCTCCACATCGATTACAAAGTCCGCCAAGGAGCATAGAGCAAGAAATAGTGACAACACCACCACAGATAAGAACACTCACCAGGAAACACAAAAGGAATCGGGATCACGAGAGAGACCCACAGACTTGACTAAGATCTCTTTGAAAAGAGTCAAATTTGCAGTAGATAAGTTCGAGACCGACCCACCACAGCAATTGCCCTCCAGAACACCCAAACCAGGCAACATAATGATTCCTGATGACATGATAAGTGAACTGCCGGCTATCTCTGTAGGTATCACAAGCAACCAGCAAAAGAATAACCTTGGCCCTCAGTTCACAAAGGATTCCATAGAATACAAACGAGCTTTGGAGATCCACCAAATTGCATTGAAAGAGGCTGAAAAACATCAGCAAGAAGCCCACCACGCCGCTAGAAGAATAGCCCATGAAGTTTCAAACTTCTCAAATGGGAAACAAGCCTCAGCACCAGGGTTCATGCTAAATCTCGTGGCACAATCGGACCAGTCAAAGAGAGACCAAAACTCAGCTGTACATGATACGGACATTAACATTGACTTAAGTGAAAAGCTAAATAAGACAGGAATTGATTTACCAATCCACATGCATGAACACCATTTTGATGATCCTGGTAGTACTTTGGAAGGAAATCAAGAAATCACTCTTGATGTGGTATATACCAGATGCTGCCATCTAAGAGAAATTTTACCCATTCCATCTACTTTGAAACAAGTTACCGATAAGACAGCTCCTTTACAAACATTAAAATTCTTGAACCCCAAACCAACATTAATTGATATCTTATCATTTTGTGATTTCATTGCAATAGTTCCAATTCAAACTATAGTTTTTGACAATGTTAATTTATCAACTGAAATGTTTAAGATTGTAATTTCATCAGTTGCTTACTCCTCTGTCTTGGAGAAGATAAGCCTGCGCAATGTTACAATGAATAAGGAAAGCTGGCAATTATTGTGCAAATTTTTGCTAACCAGTCAATCCTTGAACAAGATCGACATCTCTCAAACAAGAATCAAACCTGAAACTGGGACTGAACTGTTAAGGTCCAGTATGGATTGGGATTTATTTGCTAAAACACTCGCGAAAAGAGCTGAACATTTAAGGCCCCTTGAAGAAATATTAGTAAATGGAGTTAATTTTGATAATATTCCATTAGAAGACTTTCAAAATTTCCTTATTACGTTCGCTACACAGAAACATTTAACAAATGGGATACGACTCGGTTTGGCTAACGCTACAAAGTCAATTTGCAGTGTTCAACACTACAAGTTTTTACTGGAATGGATGTCTAACTACAATGTGCAAGGTGTTGATTTGGGCTTTAACGACCTCTCAAACTTAATAAAGCCAACATTAGGAAAACTTTCCAGCTTAACTTATCCAAATTTGCATTATTTTACCTTAAACTCCACGAATATCCAATCCACCAACGATATGGCTTTGTTGCTAAAAGCACTCTCGAAGCTACCAAATCTAGAGTTTTTAGATTTAAGCAACTTACCTCAAGTCTTTCCAGATATCTTACCATACATGTATAAATATTTGCCTCGTTTCCCACAACTGAAACGTTTGCATATCGATAACGAAAACATGACATACAAGGAAATGACAGTTGTTTGTAATCTTCTAGCTAAATGTACTGGCTTGATTCATGTCTCAATGTTATCTCAAAAACCACCAATGTCAGAAACGGAGAGCGCTGAAAATCTTTCTACTAACGGCGACTCCAATTCAGGTACTGTGTTTGCCAAGAATAACTTCTCAGCAACCTTATATGCTTTTGTTAGGGACTCTCCTAATTTGGTAGGGCTGGATATTGATTACAGTTCCATATCTGACGAAGTTAGCTCAAGGTTGGCACTATGTTTGATGCGTAACATGAGAAGGACCATGGACTCTTCATTTCAACTTGATGAGCTGGATTCTCAAGATGAATTACTATTTGATGGTAGTTTGGTTACCATGACAGCTAAGGATGTCCTCGAGAGGTTAACGCAATTGAACACAAAACAAATCATCGAAAAGAAAGATGCTACAAAGAGGTACCTTCTTAAGAAATATGTTCAAAAACTTCACAAAATCCACAATAATGTCCAACAAACCATTGACAATCTGTTTGAAAAAAGAAAATCGGGAGACTTACCAATGCAAGAGAAAGAGAATCTTGTAAGATTGATCCTATTGGAAAAGAATTTGGTTCATATTCTTGACATCTTTGACAATATGCCAAATCTATCGGAAGTACTGGGTGAGAACAAAATTGCTTCAAGCGACTCCTTAGTCGATCATCCAAACTTGAGACATGTTGTTGAAACTGATAACTTAAATGAAAATAGTAACGAGAGAGATCTACAGGTGAATGAGAATGATAACTTACAACAAAGACCCCATCTCATGGCTACCGAATCCGGAAGAACTATCGACACACTAACCGGAAGGCCAGTATTCTCCCGTAGATCGTCCACAACTTCACTAGCCAGCAAAAAGCAGGAGGAAGAAGAAGGTGACTTCCACAAATGGGGCTTCTACATCCAGCAGCAGAAAGCTTTATATCCTGATGGTGAATCTCAGTACGGCGAATCTAGTGCTGTGTCTGCATCGACCTCTCAAACTACCTTACCATCCATTGATAGTAAAGAGAAGAAGATTTTCACAAAATTACCATCAGGGCCTGAATTAAGAACAGCCATAATCAAGGCAAAAGGTGTAAGTTCCATCGAAGAATTAATCCAGAAGATCAATGACTACCATTGCTGTGATATCGAGAGCTTGTATAACATTTTGAAACAGAACGAGTTAGAAGGTAACGGTATTGTCACATCTGAATCGGATTTAACAGATAATGAGCGAGAACATCTCGAAGGTGCTGTCAAGAATATCTATGAGCAACTATTAAACAATGCATCAATGAATCGTGATGTTAAGAAGGTCAACCAATGAGTATTCTTCCTCTGCATATCTGGGCCTGACATTTTACTTTTTATTCGCGATCTAGGCACTATTTAACGCAAGACTTAGCTATATTCTTATTGAATACTATATTTATGCATATCGTCGCACTAGCGTTACGATTTATAGACTCTATACATACCTTTCATGAGATATATTTTTTGTCTATTCCTCTTGTAAAAAAAAGATATCGAAAGCTCAAAAGCCTTCATATTTTCGAACCTCATCGCGTCCTTGCTGGCAGTCCGAGAAATAATGACTGAAAAATCAGCGATGGAGGGCCAAGTGGCTAAGCAAATGCTATATGATACAAGGATAATAGTACCTGTAGTAATATATAAATATCATAGTACAAGTCTATTACACCTTACCTAATCCAATAAGAAACCTCAATAGCTTAGCTACCTGAGCAAGAAGATAATGTCTAATTTATTGCCTGAATGGTGTCCGCCATACTCTACAACCAAAATAGATACTAACACTGGTGAGGATGTCTATTGTATATGTAAGAAACCTGATTATGGTGAGTTAATGGTGGGATGTGACGGATGTGATGACTGGTTTCACTTTGAGTGTATGAAGATACCTGAAACATACAGGAATTTAGTCGAGTCTTTCATATGTCCGTATTGCCGTGTAGGCATAACTGGTCCTGGATCTAAAGGTGATGGTGAATGCCCCAAATCATTATGGAAGAAAAAGTGTAGGCTCCAGGATTGCTATGAGCCTTGCGAATCTGGTAGCAAATACTGTTCCAAAGAGCATGGGAAAGAGTATATGTCTCGATTACTAAATAAGGTAAAAATCAAAAACGATCTTAATAATAGATACGCTAATGAGTCTGATGATAAGCTGTTGAAAGATGTTTATCACGCTACCAAGAATAATGTAGAGAAGTTTAAAACCTTTGGTTCCTCATCATTTATCGATTCCGATATCGATAGAGTTGATAGGCATGGTGAGATTTACGACAAGATAATCAATGATGATAAATACTATAAAGATCTGTTAACAGAAAAAGATAACATAACGAACAATCAAATCGAGGGGTTAAAAAAGAAAGTAGAAGAGCTTGATAAATACTTAGACTGGATTAGCTCAGTCAATAAACTAATCAATGGAGAGGATAATACCATTGAACAAGAAGAGAATGTGAATGATACCATTAAGACTAAGAAAAAGAAAAAGAAATCTCAAAAAAGAAGATCAAAGAAGGCTATTTGCGGTTATTCTCTCAACCTAGCCAAGATACCTTGCAATCCAGAAGAGTTTTACAACAAATATTCCGAAATAACGACAAGTACACCAGATTGTAATGAAATAGAAGGTATTTGCATTAAATTAAGATGTAACAAGCACTCGGACTGGTCTACCATGACCTCAGATCAGTACACAAGGCAAATCATTTCTCTTGAGACTCATTTGAAGCGCTTAGACCTATCAATATCGACAAGGAAAAGGCAACTTAATATCAATTATTTTGAGCATATAATGAGATCATAGATGTCAAAGCACATGATATAAACTTGTGCTGATAACGTATCTCTGATACTGACGAAATTGTCTTGTCTGTTTCTAAAATACTTGATTTTCATGATTTTGCTGCCACTTTAAAGCAACAAATAAAGCTAATTGGATTAGCATTGCCAGTACTACAGATCAATCTCTGCATACCAACATTCAAAGGAAGTTTATATATATATATTTATACAGCTTTAGTATTGCTATTATCAATTAACCATTTGGCTGCAGTCCATTATGCACGAAAACATACAACACTCATCTGCCTTTTTTTTCCAAATTAAAAACTCGAAAGAATACCCATTCAAAACGTTTTACAATAAATAGTTTCTAATATCTAATATACATCATACGTTTTATAACTAGCCAATTAATAACACACCTGTAAGATATTTGTTTCCTTTTCTTGTGGTTTTCTCTGAGAGTTGGCTGGCAGAGCAAAGATACGATTAATACACTTTAGAGTACTTGGAGAAAAGACGGTTGTATTTAAATAGGTATGACAGTTGATACAGAAATTGCAAGCAACAAACTTCGCAATGAAGAGTTCAAAATTTGGAAGAAGACTATTCCGCTTCTTTACCAGCATATTTCCACCATGAAGCCGAAATATGCTAATGCAAGTAAAGGCACAATCAAGGATGTTCCATGTTGTTTGACTTTTTCTGATGAAGTAATACCAAACAAGGCCAATGGGACGTTGTCGACAGTTATATACTATGGTATCGGTAATGAGATTTACAGCCTAGATTGTGACTTACCCTTGGGTCTACATTTACAAAAGGATACCCTTCAACCCAATGAAAAGTTACAGTTGCCCCAATTTGATCAAATAGTTAGCAGAATACAATCGGAGGATCTATCTCCCAAATGGAGAGCTGCAGCTAATTGTAATATATATAAAATCAAGTGCGTCGGAAATGGCAAAGTAGTGGCACTGCTGGACAGTGGTGCTATCGTATGGTTCCAGGAGAGCACTGAATCCCCAGTGTCCATGGTCGATGGTGGTGCCAAGATAATACCTAACAAATATGAGCTGGAAGAAGATTTTGTTAATGATAGCCTGAACAAGATTGATTTCGACTTTGACTTATCATTGAATGGCGAGAAGATTATCGTTAGCCAGGCAGTACTAAATGAAGACAGGACAGTTATCAAAGTATTTTCCAATATCGATAAGGACTTAGGAAAGCTCCTAATTAGTCTTGATTTGCCAGGGACCAAGTCTGTCCATAACATCAAATTCTACAATGACAATATCTTTGGGTTTTGCGATAACTCTGGCAACTTATACTTTTACGACTCAAGAAATCTAGCTACACCTATTTGGAAAATTGAGAATGAGCACATTCTTTCATTTGCCTTTTCCCCATTGGTTGAAACTTTACTAATAACAGGAGGTGCGAACGGTATCATTAACTTCTGGGATGTGAAGAGACTAACTGTGAAGACTGCAACCACTGGAGGCGACAAACGTCAAGAATCACTTTTATCACTCAGTAACCATGTAGAAGAGCCCATTTCAAGCGTTGAATTCTCAGCAAGTTCTCCTTCTGAGTTCATAACCGTAGGTATATCAGGAAGCATATATCACTGGGATGTCTTTAACTATTTCGAGAAAGTTTCAGAGCTGTTCAGTGAGGGAGGTGACCAGAGCGCAATAGACTCCCTAGATACCGAGGAAATACAGGCCGAATCTCTGACATTTTACCATACTGGAGGTTCCCGCAGACATTTGGGAAAATCCACAAAGAAGAACAGCGTTTCCGTTCACCCTATAATTGAGGGTCTCATAGGAACTATAGACACTGACGGTCTGATAACCGTATATAAGCCATTCACAGGTGTATTGCCTGAAGCAGAGGACAGTTAGAGGGCAAATTTCTCGAGTTACGTATGTATAACTTATCTTTATTAATTTACTCCCACTTGGCGCTCTCTAACTTTCATAAAATAGACTGTTATCCATTATCTAACGCAATATGTATTTAACGAACAACGATAAAGTTTTAATTTTTTGACACACGTCTGCGTACATATATTTGTTGTACACAGCAGAATGACGTTTCGACACTACTTCCCCACCCTGGTTCTACATCAGAAAGGTAGGAATATTTATCACCTCTCCAGCCCGGACAAGGTCATTTGCACATGTTCCTTAAATATATGGCCCCGTTTGACAGATAAGACAAAGTATCACTGCTATTAGCACTTCTATATTTAACCCGATGCAATCTTACACTATGCAAGTGCAAGTGTTGCAAACTCTATACACAGTTGTATAGCACAGAGTAACGCTGCTTATCTTATCCACCTGCCTCTAAAATTAGCAACAACGGTCCTTTACCTGGAGTTCCTAACAACCGCCGGGGAAAGACAAAACAGTTAATCGTTTTCGGAGCGGGTTCAACCATGTCCTAAGAAAGCGTTGCAGGGAAAAATAGAATCAACCAAATATTTAATTCCGGGGAAACGGTGTTTTACTCAGAAACCTACGTGCAACGGATAAAGATATAGGAACCTCCGGGGAGCATCCAGATTACGTAGGCATGCTCGGTGCACCAATCAGTAGAGACACTCCAAGAAAAACTCGAAGTAAAACTCAATTTTTTCAGGGTCCAATTGTTTCTCTCATTACAGAGAAGTGGGCGTACGAATGGGGGAACCCTTCTATTAATTAAGAATTTCGTTCGTCTAAGTGCTCACGAACAATGGGGGAGGGGAAGGTAAGAAAATACGTCATTCATGTTTTCAATAAAAATAGTTATGCAATGAACGTATTTGTATGTTGTACTGTACCTTGCTACAAATGTAATGGGAAGTATTGTTCACATCACATAGTATTCAGAACATTCGTGGGATGGTTTGTGTCTCTTCTCGCTAAAAAAATTTTTTTTCTTGTTATATATAGTAGTATTTTTATGATGTATTTATCTGAGTTATCGTGGAGTTTATTCTATTTTGGAGAAACGCGTGTCACAATTGCGATTGACACTTTTATTTTCAACCTGAAAATAGAATATTGAAGTATTTCAAAAACAAATTAAGAAATTAAAAGACAGCAGAATCCTAGATGTTTCGTTAAAACCTTAGTATGCCATCTAAAACAGAACAGAAGCAGACACGTATATGAATTGGCATCGATAGATCAAAGTCTTATTGTCTTTACTTTCTGCCTACAGATAATCCCCGTACAGATCATCATTTTCAGTAGACTTTCGGAAGGAAAAATAAGAAAAACTAAAATTGTGTATTTATCCGAATCAGGAAATATATAAGCAAACTGATTTTCCTGGAAACATAAACAAATGGCTTCTTTCAATATAGCCATTTGTTATTGGGACTATGGCAGAAAGCACATCTCAGTATAGCTTGAAGCTGGTACTTCTGCAGTGATAATTACCTATCTCGACTAAAATCATAACAAAAATCTTGCAAGTGAAAACGAAGCAAAAGAAGAAAGCATAGATACGATATCTTCTTGACAACAAGAGCAGTGCTTCTCCAGGGAGAACGTATAGACTAATATTTTATGTTCCATCTTCAATTTGCAAAGCCCTAATTTGAGAATTAGTCCATTATTCGGTATTTTTCAAAACTATCGTGTTCCTCTTTTCTCCTGGAGTGTTCTCAAATAATTTTATAGTGGGTACTTTCGGTATATTATAAGAGCTGAACCTCATCCCTTGATCGTCTCCATTATACTAACCTGGTCAGTGACTAAAACCTTTTGGCATAGGAGAAAACATCAACTTTACTTTTTTTTCTAATTCTTTATTTACTTTTAAGGACTTTTATTTTGCAGATCGACTATTTTTTATCTTAATACTAAAGACCAGAGTACTGGGAACAACTGATCTGCTCCATTAACCTTTTTCTGGTTTAACAGGATCCTAATATAATACCAATAAAGTTCTTGTGGCATCTAACCATATTCTTATCAAGTGCATACCAAGATATATCAACCAGCAACATTCCGATATTATTATAAAAAAAAGAAGTACTAGGAAAACACAATTCAATAATATAATATATGACTGCCAGCAAAAGACATACATATTATGGAGGCGGAAGCATATCATATGAAAGAACCAATAATAGTGAACATGATAAGACACAACGACCCCAGGACCATCAAGGGCCGAAACATCGCAAACATGTAACGTTCGGACCCTATGTCATCGGGGCCACACTTGGAGAGGGAGAGTTTGGAAAAGTAAAACTTGCCTGGTCGAAATCGGCATACCAGCAGTGTGATAACACCGAAGGTAATACCGGAAACAAGCCGATGACTTTCAAAGTTCCTAAGCAAGTAGCGATCAAATTGATCAAACGTGATTTCATAACAAAAGACCCTTCGAAAGAAACAAAAATATACAGAGAAATTAACGCACTAAAGCATTTATCACATCCAAATATTGTCAAACTCGAAGAAGTTCTACAAAACTCAAAATATATAGGAATTGTTCTAGAATATGCCGCTGGAGGTGAATTCTACAAGTTTATTCAAAGGAAGAGGAGATTAAAAGAGAACCACGCTTGCCGATTATTCTCTCAATTGATAAGTGCTGTGCACTACATACACTCTAAAGGACTGGTCCATAGAGATTTGAAACTTGAAAACTTATTGCTGGACAATGAGGAAAATTTAATAATTACTGATTTTGGTTTTGTTAACGAATTTCTACGACAGAACGGTATGATGAAAACATCATGCGGATCTCCATGCTATGCTGCACCAGAATTGGTTGTTTCAAACAGGCCTTACGATGCAAGAAAAGCTGATACGTGGTCTTGTGGAATTATCTTGTTTGCTATGCTTGCTGGTTACTTGCCTTGGGATGATGATCCAAAAAACCCAGATGGACACGATATATCAAGACTATACAATTACATTCTCAGTACTCCCCTGAAGTTTCCAGAATATATCAATCCTGTACCTAGGGATTTACTGAGAAAAATACTTGTCATAGATCCAAAGAAAAGAATAAACATTAGGTCAATAGAAAAGCACCCATGGTTAGAGTCTCACTCGACATTCTTGTCAATAACTCCAGATGAATGGGATAGACTTTCTAATACGAAAAATATATACAGAAAATCTAAACCCCAATTTTATCCCAACAAGAGGCCTGGCTCAACTTATTCCAACTATTCTTCTGGCTCAAAAGACAATAAGCGTGACTCTTTAATTATTGATTCAGCTTTGGTGAGCTTACCAGTACCACCAAAAGAATTCCAATCTCATATTTTGGCACGTCCTTCTTCTTTAGTTGTAGAAAGCCGATATTCTCCACTCGGTAAACGAAATGGCCATAATAGAAGCAACTCAGCGGCATCTGCTGCTTTACAGGCTGTGTTTGATGCAAGTGAGAGAGAATCCTTGAAGAGTGTTGATTCAAAACCAAGGTCTAGAAGTAATGACCATAAAGATATTATTGAAGGCATACAGCCTCAGAAACATGCGTTTGTAAAGCCATCTAGAAAGGTACGTCCAACTTCTATGCAAGCGCCTGGATCTTCTTACATTCACCATGGAAACTTTGAAGGCCTTCATGAGCTAATGAAAAGAGACAATAGTACAGCTTCTTCTCATCAAACTTCGATATCTTCTGAGGCTCGTATCTTTGATGCTTCACCAACCTTAATACCCGATGTAACAAAGTCTCCAAGCTCCTCAACAGGTAACTCACCAAAACTTCTCCCAAGGAAATCCTTCACTGTCAGCAAGCCTTTATTGGACTTAAAATTTGCCTCTGCAGATATCATCAAAGCTAATGAGAGCACAGATTCACTTTCAAAGCGTATCCATGACCAAATATATGAAGTAGAGCATCCAAGACAAAGAAGACATAGCTATAGATACAGTGGGATTATTAGCGATTTGATATTTGGGACATTATCAGAAGAAGGTGAGATAAACACATTTGAGGATAAGGATCATAAATCAGATGCTGAAGAATCAGAAATGACAATTTCAGAATCAAAACTAGATTCTGTTTCAATATGCTCGCAACAAAGTAATATCCACCGGAACATTAGCAAACAAACAAGCTCTGTTAGCCTGCTGAGAACAACAAGTAACCACAGCACGAATAATCTAAATGTGGGATCTCGTACCTACGGAAGGGCGGAGTTATATGATAAGAGACATTTGAGGCAAATACCTTCAAATACACTAAATCAGATTAATGCACCGGGCAACACTCATAGAAACTCCGCTATATATTCTGAAGACGACAAAAGGAAATCTACTGCGAAGCGAGTATTTGAATTTTTTAAAAGAAGAAGTATGAGAGTCTAAATAACTACATCAAAGCATCTCAAAAAGTAATATATCATAAATCATATATGTTTCGTGATTTCTAGTTTATATATTAAATGGTCTTTGAATTAAATAAATATATATTAGTTTTAATTTATTAATGTCATTAAGTTTCAAAAAAGCAAACATTCATTAACAAAAGATATTTAGTCAATTAATGGAACAATATATAGTACCAGGCTTTGGAAGTAGTTCCTTATGACTGTAGCACACATAGAACAGAGCATGAACATATCATCCATGGATCAATAGAGACAATTAATAGTAATGTTTCTGCAACCTTTATATTTTTAATGATTTTTTATATTAAAATGTATATTGCATTATTTTAAAGCTATACTTAGAATAATAATAAAACAGATCTTATACAGCATGCGCTTTAAATGTTAGATGGGTACAAGAAGATTCTGACGGAAGCACCGAAAGTCTTGGCTGGCAAGTTGTTTCTGAACTTAGCTCTGACGACACCGGAGTTACCGTGAGTTCTGGTGATCTTACCCCACATAACTCTGATCTTGGAACCTCTAACTTCCTTGGAAGCTCTGTAGACGTAAGCGACACGCTTACCCAAGTAGAATTGAGCTTCTTGTGGGTTAGCGACACCTTCGATTTGAAGCAAAGAGACGTTTGGGTTGTTAACGCTCTTGGATCTTTGGTAGGATAAGTGCTTACCTTTGACGTACACTGCATAAATGGGTATACAAGCCACAACGAATTAGCATATCTATCAACAAGTTTTATCACGATGGCCTATTAACTGCTGAACTATTTTCGGTTTTTCAAATCCATATCACTGAACTTATCATTTGTAGTAGAGAAAAATAGAGGAACATTAATCCACTTTACAATATTGTACACCATAACTTTCATAATTTTTGGAAAAAACTAAATGAGGAACATACACCAGGATAAAGAGATTAGAATACGAGGGATTCAGCAGAAAGATAACGCCAAGGAAAACTCATTGAATAAAGCTCAAATGTGAGTGAGTTGCAAATAGAAAATGTTAGTAATGAATTCAATATTTTTTGTCAAATTAGTTGGCAAACATGAGTAGGTTGGATATATCACAGGGTTTTTTAGTGAAAGTTAAGCTTATCATTGGCACTGGCACTAGCCTCGTCTGTATCAAAAATGTCAGTCAAAATCATATGCACTGGGCTATTCTATAACCATGAAATTCCTTTATACAAAAGATTACCACGGCCTCTCTATCAGCTTTTAAAAGACTTATCAACACCAGTTATAGTATTTTTGCATAGCCTTGCATAGTTACTGACCACAATGATTCGATGCTATAACTGCCACAGGAAGTCTTATTCCTCGGATGATAGTTTCTATTATATGGTTTCTGTGCATTCTGCTATTAATTATCTGCCTGTATTTTTGATCAACCAGTCCACGATCCATCTCCACGTTTTGCCATTCTAGTTTTCATATGTGTGGTTCTCTGTTAACATACATCTATGAGATTCAGCCATTTTTAGCGATATTGGGGTTCGATTGTTTTAGTATCCGAGATTTGAACGCAAGAGAGCTAATATCTATAACTATAAAAACTTATAAGCGCTACTTCAGTTATTTGATTTCGCAGGTTATGTCCTTGTGCTATGCGTTCCTCACATTACACATTGCACAATTGCCAAATTGCCAAAACTGCTGGAAAGTTACTCATTCAGAGTTGCGAGTTTTCTCCAGAGCTAGTGAGTCCTCAGCCCACTGTAATCGAACCCTGCTGGTACCGGAGCCTCCAGTCTGCGGTGTAATTGGACACTCCCTCCAAAGCCCAAGCTAGGTTAGTGGCGGGACTGACTAGCCTAACACAACGGCTAGGCAGAACTGAGAGGCGGGAAGGCGAACAGAAGCCTCTCCCCCCCTCGCAGAACTGGGCAGAGGTACCTTGCTAGTGAGTATCTGCTGGTTGGAGAGCCACTACCAGTCTAGGCATACCTTGGTGGAATACCAGGTAAGTGGTACTGCCAGCTCCCAGGGAAGTGCTCATCCACCCGATACCACTCAACAGCGAAGACACACACCCCTACCCTCCCGGTTCCTTCCAGCCCGGACATTTGGCCCAACCCTCTGCTAAACACATTCACACTGCGCTGGCTCCACTCCACATGAACTTTTGTCATTCCCTACTTCCAACTTCGCTTGTGGGAAGAAAATCCCCAAAAAAAGAGAACTTTCACAAAGTACTATGGTGTACGGATGTTAGTGGTATGTTGCAGTCACAAAACAAAAAGTCAGTGTATACGGAAATTCCGTATGGTGCTCTGAGCTACCGCAAGACGATCTTCAAGTTTCAAACAGCATAAGCTGATCAGTGTGATACTGAGTGTATTTATGGTTTCTAGACAAGAATCTTATGGTATATAAAAAACCGATTGGCTTGATTAAATAGATAAGGTTTTAGTCTCTACTGTATACTCTGGTGCATAGTCTTTTCTTACCGAAACCAACTATGATAAGGTTGGGGATGCCCAGCTCATCGCAAGTTCTTATTATTAATTAATACATATCATTATCATTCTAAACATTATATATACAATAGAGAGAGAGAGAGAGACATTAAATTGTTGATCCCTATTTAGCATTAAGGAGTAAGATCAATTGACTAGTGTAGCAACGTGTTCCTTCACCGCTGCTAGAAGTGGGATAGTGCTAGCTTGGAAATTATTTTCACCCACTGTGGATATTGTCACGTAACATGGCTTATTGTATTTCTTTGTAATCATAGTGGCACACAGCCTGGCCAGGTCTCGGATCCAATCAGAAGATGTGTCTCTCAATGGGATACCCAAGACATCGTCCTTACGCCCCATTATGGTATAGTAATAGCATTCTAGTCGACTGGACTTGAGTTCTTCATCACCACTGAGACACAAGTTCAAGGAGATCGGTGACTTGACACCGTCCTCGACATCACAGTCAACTCTAACCAAGAGACCATCAACCACAATCTGGGACATTATTGCATACTTTCACTACATGCTTTCAACAACTACACATTAATACATATCCCTGTACTTTAGACATACAATTCAATTCCTTTGTATTTGCGATGTGGTCCTTACAAAAGCTTAGATTTACGCGTAGATCATGAGAAACGTCTAGCACTTCTAATATAGAGCAACATGCTGCCCCATGGGCTGTAAACACCAGAAATATAAGTAAGCATTATTAACTTACAAGGCATTGCAATATATAAACGCTAAACTACGCGTCTCGATAGACAATAACGATAAATCCAAATGCTCCATATGAGTTACTGTAATCTTGCCATTGACGAGATATATAACGGCTCTTATGTTTGGTGTTTCTTTTTTTGTTGGCCTGCTATATTTGAGGGACTTTTTGATCTTTGATCCATTAACAATGTCTTCACACTGTTCCCCATGGCCCTCTCCATGGTAAAATACTGTATAAACAGGTTTTCGTACCTACTTAAGTGCCAATGCTCCAGAATAGGAATCCACGGGAAAATTGCCTTAACGCATGAGTGATAAATTTATCACTTACCTATATTCTCTCCTGAGTTTGTCTCTTCTAAGCTTTTATCATCACTAGAGCCAAAAATACGTATTTCACAGCTACTTGAAAGCTTGTGGGTTTCCCTACATCCGTTAGTTGAGTGTGTGGAACCCCCCCTTCCTAATGCGGGAGGGATTTGGGATAATCCTCTGCTGCTTTAGTTGTTACCTAATAATCCATGGAATATCCTTGGTCCTCCCATAAACTGTAAAATAACAAATACCTTCTCACTCTACCCCCCATACAGCATGAGCATGAATGTGTGTGTGTTAGAGAGTGTGAGAGACTGGAAGTAGGAAAAACACCAAATAGAGAGAGGGAAAGTCGATTAACAACGAATTCCTAATTGTTGAACTTCTTGTTAAAACTGAATTTATATATCCGAGTATAGTCTCTTTATATTGAAAATTTGGTAGATTGGCATTTCTGCGAGCTCCCGATATACTTGTCGATTCACAAAAGGAAAAACCTTTCTTTCTGAAATAGCTTTGCAATACCTTTGGATAATAGGAAGGTTTCCACAAATAATAAGAGCAAACGGCTAGCATCAATACCAAATAGCCACAGAAGATTTCTTGGAAATTCAGCAAACTGATTTGATAGAGCTTTCCCCCCGCTGAACATTATTATTATAAATAAATAAAAGAGACCAATCTCTAACGCCTCTAAGATAATGTCCGGATACGCCAGTTCTTCTGCATGGACTTCTTTCTTGAAGTCTGTCTCCACTTTCAATGGTGATCTATCCTCTTTGGTTGCCCCACCATTTATTCTATCCCCAGTTTCCTTGTCTGAGTTCTCGCAGTACTGGGCTGAACATCCTGATTTGTTCCTGGAGCCATCTTTCATCAATGAGGCCAACTTCAAGACCAAATGTACCGAAGACCCTAACGTCGAGAGCCCTGAAATGGCTAGAATGCTCTCTGTCACCAAATGGTTCATTTCCACTTTGAAATCTCAATACTGTTCTCGTGACGAGACTATGGGTTCTGAGAAGAAGCCATTGAACCCTTTCTTGGGTGAACTGTTCGTCGGTAAATGGGATAACAAGGACCACCCTGAGTTCGGTGAGACCGTGCTTCTATCCGAACAAGTCTCTCACCATCCTCCTATCACCGCTTACACTATCTTCAATGACAAGAACAAAGTCAAGCTGCAAGGTTACAACCAAGTGAAGACCGGTTTCACAAAGACTCTAATGCTTTCTGTCAAGCAATATGGTCATACACTACTGGAAGTTAACAAAGAATCCTACCTAATCACTCCACCACCTTTACATATTGAAGGTATCCTGATGGCTGCCCCATTTGTGGAACTAGAAGGCAGATCCTACCTACAATCCTCCACCGGCCTACTATGTGTTGTCGAATTCTCTGGTAGAGGTTACTTCTCCGGTAAGAAGAACTCTTTTAAAGCCAGAATCTACAAGAGCGCTGCCGATAGTGCCGACAAGAATAAGGCTATATATACCATTTCTGGCCAATGGTCTGGCTCATCCAAGATTTCCAAGCTAAATCCAGCTACTGGTTACAGCGACGAAATTGGCACTTTCTATGAAGCCGAAAGGGTACCTGTCTCTCATTTGAGCGTAAAGCCAATTGATAAGCAACATCCACTAGAGAGCAGGAAAGCATGGAAGGAAGTAGCTGAAGCCATTAAGGCTGGTGACATGGACCTAATTACAAAGACCAAGTCTGACCTTGAGCAAAAACAAAGAGACTTGAGAAAGGAAGAAGAAGCGAAAGGCATCTGCTGGGAAAGAAGATGGTTTAAGGATTTCGACTACAGCGACGCTCCAGGCAAGGATTACCTAGTACCTGAAAAGGACGATATCTTCCTCCAACTAGCCAAAGCTATGGACTTATCCATAAAAAATGTTCCAAGTGGTACCTTGAACGGTGAGAAGGAAGACAAGAAAGAAGATTTGACCTCAATTCACTGGAGATTTGATAGAAAGCTATGGGATGAGGAGAAGGAGGTTGTTTTGTAAATGTTACTTAATTGAACATTTTAAACCATAACTATTAATCGCCTTGTTCCTATATTTTTGTTTCCTGTGGAGATAATCAAGTTATCTAACAATGTCATTTGAAAAAAAAATAATAAAATATATTTCTATGTTGCGCATAACATTTACCCATAAGATACAAAGAATGTTTTCTCTGTCAGCTGCTGTTACTATTAATACTATCTTCCTCAAGTATCAGATGACCTGAAAATAAACCATCATTGAGTAAATCCGAAGATTGTACTGAAAATTGATGGCAAAGACATTCAAGTAATTTGGGAAACTATGCATTAACAATAATGATGCTAACAAAAGAAGTTAAAACTTTCCTTATATCCCCTATGTTTTTATTTTCTTTTTATACAATTATGTACCTTTTAAAACTAAAAAAATTCTTTCATATGTTTGTCGAATTATTTAGTAACCATCAATAAACTACGTCTATACAAGCTCTATACAACCTCAACAAATCTAAATTGCATACAGGCAGATGTAATTCAGACTACTACTATTGCTAATAGAAGTCGTTATTGGCTCATAACTTTCGATATCAAATGTTGTAATCGTTCTTTATGACCGATTTTGAAAAATTTCATTTTTGATTTTTGATTTCCAGTGCGATGAGCTTATGCGATGAGCTACTGAATATCATAATGATTACTAGAAACTTCTGCAGTTATTAACATAAAGGTTATATGCTCGCATTATATTTTTGGTAAATGTTTGGAAACTAACCGAAACCGACAATCTAGCATAAATATGGCTCCACTTAAGGTAAATGAGAGGCCTGCTCAATATAAGCAATCTTCAAGAAAAGGTAAGAAAGCTTGGAGAAAGAACATTGACTTAACTGACATTGAGAAGTCAATAGAGACTCAAAAAGACCTAGAAATTACTCATGGTACATCTGACTTAGCGTCTTTGCAAGATACCGCATTGTTTCAAGTTGATGAAGAAGGTGACATTGATCTAAAGAAGGCACTAATAAAAAGAAAGCAGATCAAGAAGAACTTGAAAAGTAAGGAGATATTGGACTCTATTAAGACTGCGTCTAAAATTAAATCTGTTATTCACCCAAGACACCAAGAACATCAAACCAAGGAGGGAGGAAAGGTTCAAGGTGTTTCTAAGAAGGAACTAAAGAAACTGCTATCACTGGCTGGTAAGATTCAAGGTGAATCAAAGCTGAAAAATAGAAGTGATAAAGATGGTCTCGTAAAATCTGCTGCTGCTGATCTATGGAATGAAGAGGAAAGTAATAAGGTTAAACTTCCTTCCGGTATCGAGTTCAAGAAGAAGCGGGATGAAATTCCAGAGGAGTTGATTAAGTACTCAACCACCAGTTGGTCCATAGCAGAGGTTAAACCGAAGACTTTAGAACATAAACCGGTTAAAGTCGCAGAATATGAAGATCTTCCTCATGCGGGTAAGTCATACAACCCAGACTCCAAGCATTGGAACTCACTCATAAGCAAAGAATATGAGTCTGAAAAGAAAAGAGAAGATGCTAGAAATAAAATTCAGGAATATCAAGCAAAAATTCAAAGACTCATGGAAGTATTAGATGATAAAGAGGAAGAATCATCAAGTGAAGAAGATGAAGAAGACGAAGAAGACGAAACTGAGGAAAATACAGAGTCCGCAGATGTTACTTTAGGACTATCTATCAACCCAGTTGTTAAAAATAAGAAGAAGACCAAATATCAAAAGAACAAAGCTAAAAGACATGAAGAAAAAGTAAAAATGCACAAGGAAATTAAGGAATTAAAACAACAGATAAAAGAACTAGAAAAGATAGAGGAAATTGAGCAGGAAGTTGAAAAGAGACATGAAGAGAAGGACAAAAAGGTTAAGAAGGAGAAGAAAAATAAGAAGGGGAAGTTGGGAACTAAGTATCATATCTTAAATGAGGGTCTTGAGGTTAAGTTCAAAGATGAATTATCCGACTCTTTGAGAAAGGTAAGACCAGAGGGGAGCTTGCTTTATGACACTGTAAGAAAACTTCAAAGTAGTGGTAAAGTTGAAGCCCGTATTCCTCGTACCAAAGGTAGGAGATACAAGCAAAAAATCACTGAAAAGTGGACCTATAAGGATTTTAAATAGTATGAAGGGGTATCTTCTGCATCGTTATGTTCATCTTTCATTCATTTATTATGTAAATTAAATCTACATTTAGTACATATGCATTTTTTATTTGCTAACTCATGTCGACTTATTCCTTAAACAACGGATAATTTTCTAATCAACTCATCCCTCTCTATCTCCCATAGCTTCACATTTTCAAGTTTTTCCTCCAGTTCCTCTATCTCATGTTCTATTGAATTTATTGCTTCATCAGTACCTAAAGTTTGTAAATGCCATGATCCAGAAGACTTGCCTGATATCTCAAGCAGCAAATCATGGTATTTGATTAATGTTGGTCTTTGAGAAATAGTGATGAAGTTGAATCTGTATCTTTTTAATAAATTGAATAAATAATCTTCCATATCAGCACTAATCGCATTGGTGGCTTCATCCAGAACAACAAAAAGTGGTCTATGGAACATGATTCTGGCGAAATTTACTCTTTGCTTCTCACCACCACTCAAAACATCTTTCCAATCAGCTACAGTGTCTAAATATGAAAGACCAGTTCCTCTTTTTAGCAAATAATCCAACTTAACCTCAGACATAATTTGAACAAGATATTTGTCCTTGAATCCTCTGTCAAAAAATTCATCGGAGGACATAGGATAAATAAGTTGATCTCTCAATGTACCACCCCTTGTAAAATAAGGTTTCTGTGGGATACAAATTAAATTCTCTTGAGCTGGAATAGACATTAAACCCTTTTTATTATAAATTGGCCATATCTCGGCAATTATTCTTTGAATAGATGTCTTACCACAACTATTAGGGCCTAGAATCAACAAACTCGAGCCTGGACCTTGCAAAAATGGTAAATTAACATCCTTAGACCCAGTTATATCCAAAATTGAGTTAGAATGAGACATATTAAAGTCAATGTGAGGAGGAATTTGGAAAGCAAGTTTATTTATTAACTTTACACCTTCCCTACCGCTAGGAGAAGGTATAATTACGTCGATATTTTCGAATCTGACACCGTTAAAGTTACGTTGAATGGTACCCCTAATAATGTCAACCTTTGTTTTGTTTGGTAAGGTTGACGATGAGCTCAAGGCATCACTTATTTCTTGTAGTTTATCTTCAATGTTTGCACCATAGTTGAAATCTGTGGAATGAACACGGTGAAGCACACACAAGAGAGTAAAGATTCTGTTTGTGTATCCTGTCAATTGTGAAATATCTTTGATTGAATGCATTAAACGTGAACCCGCATCGGCTAGCGACAGCATCAATCTTTTGTTCACAATAAACTCTTTCATATTAACCTCTTCATTATTGATACCGGAAGCAACTGTACTAACCACTATTGGGATTGAAGCAAATACATATCCAAGACCTGACCAAGTATATTTCAAAATATAGTCTTCAACCATGTTATAAGTGAATTTTCTCTTATCAACAAGCAGAGTTCTTTCCATCAGGTTTTCGTATAATTCTTTTACTTTTGTCTTCTCGACTTCAGTACCCTGATAAAATGCAATCTCTTCATTGTTATTGATCATGTTTAGCTGGTAGTTGTAATAGTCACCTTCTGCTGATGATTTAGAGCTAGCCAATTCACCTAAAGGTGGGGTGTATTTTTTCAAAATGTACCCAGTAATGAAGTAGTTTACAAAAATACCAGCAACTCCCATAGTTCCTAAATTATCTCTCAAGTACACTGAGAAAAATACCAAGTCAATAACAGGTTTGGCTATGTTTGCGAATACTGAGCATGTAGCATCTGAAAACTTGGTGACGTCGCTTGTTATCGAGTTATCTATATTTTTGATGACAGAAGTGGAAGCCTTTGAGTCATAGAGCAATTTGTAGAATCCTAGCCGCTTGTCAAGATACATGTCATGTATGTATCTTGTCAAGTTCGTTCTGAAGCTCAGACTCAATTTGCGCTGGAGATATTTGATCGCACTATTTGTATATGATGCAGGAATAGCGATTAAAAACCAGCACCCTATGTCAAGCAAGAACCTCCTGCCACGGCCGGCAATGATGTCTTTCACAATTTGACCATCTAGTCTTGCGACAAATAGGGAAAGCCAAGTTCTCATAATTAAAAAGAAAATCTGTGAGGATAAAAGTATGGCGTTTTTGTCTAGGAAAGAAGGAATCAGTATCCTTGAGATCACGCTCATCTGGTTCAAGAACTTAGAATAGAATAGCTGGGAGGACCTAGTTCTCTCGGATTCAACATTTTTGAACAAGAACTTGTCATGCTCGTATATGTCGTTATCTGTTGGTGGAATGAGAAACTTCTTATTCTTCTTAGAGGATGTAGGTTTCCCATCAATACTGTCCTCGGGAACGTATATGATTCTCCCACCATCCACCAGCCGTGTCTGAGACCTGGTCCTCCGCATCGAGGGCCGCCTGCCTCTGTTTTTCCAGCTATGCAGGTACCAGCCCCGTAGCCGAGTCAGCATCCGCATAACACCCCAGCTGATCCCGCTCGCACCAGCGACACCCATCAGTACCACCACCATCAATATCATCCTAGCTCTCCGCTTGTGGCCGTCTAAGTACCCAGTAGACCCCGTCCGCGCAACATAGTAGAGATGCTTCAGCAACACCCCAAGATACCGCTTCCCGGCAATCCTCTCTATATCCAGACCGATGCACTGCCTGTGCACATTGATCAGCACATTCCGCACACGTATGCCATCCATCGTTTTGGTTGTTTTCTTCCCGCTGTCTTTTCCTAACCAAAAAGATGCCCTGTCCTATTTATATGAACACACCAGTCCCAGATGCCTTACACTTGTTGTGTAGTATTACTATTCGGTAGCTTATTGTATGGTATTGTGATGAACTGCTAAGGGTATGGGGGAATCGGAGTTTAATCCAAATACCGATCGCAGTATGCGGGGGCAGTCCTTGCGATGAGCATGAAGTCCCCCCCCCCTCGAGGAGTCACTCCAAATTTCGCCAGGTGTCTCTCTGTGCGATGTTCTCTCTGCAGAATGTCTGTACTCAGGTTTCTCTAGATTGTGAAAAGAGACGGGGGGGTAAGGGACAAGTTCCACAACTGCACTGACTTGTCTGAGTTTGGCCGTACTGGCGAAAATCTGAGTCTCTCTGCCCTAAGTCTATCATGTGATGTTACGTCGTTAATGATTCTGGTCCCTCTTTGGGAAATTCCGGGATGCCCGATTTGTAAGAGGCTCTATGCTGTCAGGGTACCACTCGGTTGTTACCCACTTCTTTGGACTGCGATGTTCGCTTCTGTAATAGCTGATAGTGGTTTGCATGCGCTCAAGTTCTGCTCTCTGAGCTGGCGAAAGCTGGCGAAAGCTGGCGAGAGCAGTTTACCAATGAGCGTTCTTGGAGTAGGGTGCGACGTCGTGCATCTGCCGCGTATGCATCGGCTGCTGACGAAGTATGATGCGGGCTCGAGAGGGTTCCAACGTGTCGTATCGAAGTTCATGCACCCAACCGAGCGTATTGCGTTGGGTGTGGACGGTGCCTCTCTGTCAGCGGGTCAGATAAGGTACATAGCCGGCACATGGGCTTTGAAAGAGGCCGCGCTCAAAGCGCTGCATTGCGCAGCGCCTCTACACACGGTTCTGCCACCTGCAATGTTCATATATACAAAGCTGCTCCATCGACAACGGCGTAGCAATGGTGTGCCACAACTTCTGCTTGATAACGAGGCCTTGCGACTAGATCAATTGCAATTCCTCAGACAGGCAAAGTTCCTATCGACTTTGTCGCACGATAACGAATACCTGGTAGCGTATACAACACTAATAGATACCACCAACCTTGTATAGTATTAATAAGTAATGAAATCTGATTGTGTTATAACCCCTGACTCTACAAATTGGCTATTAGATGGAGGTACCCGTCAATGCTGTGAAGCTTATCGTAAACGTCGTATAGTGAGGTATCTGAGAAGTCCCTTAAGTACATTACAATCCCTTGGCAAACGACAAAGTCTGCTTTAACAATTCCCTCAACCGCTTGAGAAAAACTAGTGTCTGTCAATGTCGGTTCTGTAGTTTGTACAATCGGCCCGCCATTCGCCGCATGGATCGCGACAGGTATTCTTCTGGGAGTCCTCGGCAATATTCTTTTGATTACACCGCTGTACTTTGCATAGTCCCGCTCTGTTACGCCTTCCCATACTTCTAAGGAGTCCTGTAAGGACAAAGACATAACTCTTTTAGATGACCCATTCAGAATGAAACAGCATTGCTTCCACCTCTGCATCATAAATTTCCTTAATTGATCCTGTCCTTCTATTATGGGAATCACATTGATTGGGAACTTCTCATCTGTAACTAGGTTTAATTTCCATACATTGATATAGTTATCTCGACTCCCACTAATTCCTTTATGAGCTCCATTGTATATGTCAAACAAAGCCCCAAATGGTATCGACCACGGCAGGCTAATATCTTTGTAACTATACCACACCTTTGGTAAGAGTTCTTCAATATCTGATCTAAGAACGTTTCGAAGCCTTTCTAGTACTAGTGGTGTGTAGATGGCTATATAAGATTCTCTAGGTACTCTAATATTCACTAACCGTCGACCTTCAGGAACGCCATCTACCAGTAATCGACTATCAAGTTTGATTTGTACATTTATGCTGCCGTTCCAGACCAATTCTTTGCTATCACCCATAATTAATAGTAGTTCTCTGGTATTCAATTGCAAAGCTCGCAACCTTATAGTTAATAAGATATATGTGAGAACCAAATGATGTAAAGTCTAGTCACTTCTCGCTACAGTAGAAAATATTTCCTTTTCCCAGTTTCCAGTGCCCTATAATTGATGTGATTGTGGTCTTATTCCCCGCTGGCGTTCAATAACATTGTCATTACAAAGGCTGAAGTATTGATCGATTATTATGTCAATTTTGATCCAGCTAATTTTCGAATTCCCTTAATTGTTCCTGAAAAAAAAAATGCGATGAGCTAGCAAACAATTTGAAAAGTAATGTTAATACATAAAGCGATTTCAAGCTATTTTATAATCCTGTCAGAACACAAGCTTAACAGAAAACTGTAAAACAGTACTGAACTCACTCAGCGATTGGAATGAGTGTCAGACGCCTCGATAATGTGGTAGATTCGAAGTACCTATGGCAGCCAGTTGACGGTATTGAGAGTAATAGTGACGCCAAGCTCGAAGACACTTACCTATGTTTTGGTATATTTTGGTTAGATATTTATGCCGACTATCAACACCAGCTGGAAGAATTACAGAAGCATCAAGTAAGAATAAAACAATCATTAAATGACTGGAATATACACTATCCATGGAGCAATATTGAAGGTGTAGCTATGGAAATCCGATTTCTTTCAGAAGACAAGGGTAAAAGGCCTTATTTATTTGGATACCATTGTGTGGAAGATAATATAGAAGCTGAAGAAGGGATCGTAGTTTCTCTGCTTTTCGAATATTTGAAGGAATCAGGCCCTGAAGTATTCATGAAAATATGCGATACGGATGGTGATTTTCTTATAGACAAATTCGAGGATTTGATGCCTGATGTTTATGCATTTCCTTCTGCAAATAACAGGCTCTGGCTGCATGAGGGCAAATTTAAAGCTATTCCTACTTCGTTCAAACCAGGTCGTGGTATTGAAAGTAGTGAATGTATTGAGTTTTTATCAAAACAAATGTTTAAATGTGAAATTTTGACTAAAATGCAGGATGCGTTTGAAAAAGAGATTTTAAACTCCTTTCCACATTCGTACCTTGATGAGCTAAGGTTGATACAATTAGCCATACCCGATGATATGTGTCATAGTGGCTTGAAATTAAATCCAGGGTTAGGATCTTATTTAATAAAACAATCTCTAGAAAACACTGATACTGCTGGCGGGTCAGTAGCAACTATTGTAGAACAGGCTAAGCAATCACTAACTACCTATGATTTACTGGTTCCGGCTAGTCATTTAAGGATTCTTTCTACTGTGCAGTTCAACGTTACCGGAAAGGAAAAAGATTATTATGATCCGCATATTTGTGGTTGGATTCTTTGTAATACTTTCAGTAGGCTCATAAAGACTGGTAAAATTCTATACAAGCCAAATTCAAAAAGACTCCCTGATCCTGATAGTATATTTGCTAACTTTCCATTTAAAGAAGTTAGAAAGATAAAAGAAGTTGAGAAAATATTCGCTGACATGAACGAGAATCTATATGGCGCACAGACTTTTAATAACAAAACCAAAAGCAAGCTGGCGGCTAAGGATGATGAAGTATCAAAAGATGATGAGGCCAGGAAATATTTTGAAAGTGAAAATGTTGACATTGATGAAGATGACTTTTTCGAATATTTTCTTACTGAAGCACTAGGTGTTTCGAAAAAGGAACTTGATGAATACACGACTTCCAATATATCGAATGGTTTAAAAGAGGATGGTATACCACAGACTGATGACATTGGTGACGATTGTGATTTGGAAATGTCAGATGAAATTCTTCAAAAGTTACTAGAGTCTTTTAAGATGGGAAATATGCAATAAATGATTGCATGGTGGTTCTTTCAATGTCATAGGATTAAAATATATGGTGTATTAAACTATGTAATGCAATATGATACAAAGTGGGAAAACTATGATTTTGAATAAGTTATATATAATTTTTATTTTTCATTCATTAAATGCAAGGTATTAGTCATCTGAAAAGTTATCTTCCAAGTCAGCCGCACTAATTAATTCTTCATCTTCGACTATATTTTTGGATGGGATGCGATTTGAAACAACAGGTGCATAAATACCATTAAATGCCTCAGGTGAATCAGTTGCGGACTTTGGGGGTGTATGTTCGACATTACCAAATGTCTGTAATGGAGAGGATGAGATTAACTTATCCTCACCGTATTCTGGAGTACCACCCGAACGGAAAGCATTGAGGGGTGATTTGTTGTTATTATACCTGTAGCTATGGTAGGAGACATCAGTTTCGTCGTTGCCTGAAGAATCTTCCTCCTTGATTATGGATTGGGTAGTTCTACTGGAGTTATTTTTTAGATAGTTCCTCTTTTGCGCTCTTCTTCCTAAAGAGCCAACTCTGTTGCTTGCATAGGATCTTTTTGGCCCCCAGGAATGATGTGCTCCAAATCTAGGTAAAATTGACTCTTTTAAGCCAAAATTATTCTTAGATCGGTTATCAATAAATGCTGGTGGTGATGCTGTAGTGATATCATAAAATGAATCAGTTCTGGAGCTTTTTTCTGAGGCACTTGAAGCATTGGATATCAAGCTTTGGTTTCTTCTAATATATCTTCTTCCAGTTCCATTTGTGAGTTTTTCAGAATTTCCGGAATATTGAGAAGTACCTCCAGAATTAGTTTTCATTATCTGTGATAGAGGTGGGTCATTAACTCTGTAAGAGGATGTGTTACCATCAGTTGAATAATCAGAGTTGTAAGTATCATTAGAAATTTCTGATAACCCAGAAAATGGACGTGCCGTCGGCACTAAGTTTCGCTTTTTTATTTCAGCAGATCCTGATCTAGAGTTATCCATTGATTCGCTGTCATCGTTGTCAGTGGAGGTTTGTCGAGATGTTACACTGGAGGATTTCAGCCTCGTCACATTTGGCTCAGTTATGGTAAGTTTGTGTCTGTCTTCTGGTAAAAGGACCATAGTTGCCTTTTCTGATTGTTTGATTGGTTTTCTTTTGTCAGTTGAATCAAACTTCTCATTTCGATTTTCATCTTCGTTAATGGAATTACCCTTTTCAGGTGAAACGCTTTCTTTATTGTGCGAAGAAGCACCTAGAGATGTCTCTAAGCTTCTTCTCATAGTATTTGTACTACTTGCACTCTCTTCATTGTTTAAGTTGCTAAAATATTTCTTCTCTTTAAAAAATTTGGACATCTTCTTGAATATATTTGTCTTCTTTGGTGATTGCTCGTTTTGTGTACTTGCATTGGTACCACTTTGAACCCTTCTTACTTGTTCTTTTGAAAATGTGACAGACTCTTGGTTTTTTGTATTATTATCTTGGCTTTGGTTCGTGTTAGTTAAAGTAAGATTCAGTGACCTTGTTGAAAAATCGATGGACTTTTTCACTCCCATAGGTGCTAACGATGTCACTCTTTCAGCTTGCTTGTTTAATATCTTACCTATCGAACCAACTCTTGTAACCTCAAGAGAAGTAGTTAAAAGTCCGTCATCACCAGTCAATAGGTCTTGTGTGGAGTCATCAAACACCTTTCGGACTGAAAGCAATGAACGGCTTCTTCTTGGTCGGTTCTTATCATCAATTTTCTTCTCTTTTTCCGCTAATAAAAACCACAAACCTGACAAAGAGTCACATTTCTTTTTGATAACAGATTGTCTAATTGCTTGAGTATCATACCCTATTCTCTTCATTTTTTTTATTAGTCTTCTTTCTAATCGCGAGCTGAATTGAGACCCACCTTGTTTTTGTTTCAGGATAATCTTGTTGGTCTGCTCCAGAATCAAGGTTCCATAAGGTTGTAAGAATGGGTGTAGTAATATGGCACTTGTATTTGGTCTCTCTGTGGGATCCTTTGAAAGTAATTGTTCAATGAGATTTTGCGCTTCGGGTATGGTGATTCGTTCATCAATTACTGGGGTATCGTTGATAATTTTTTGCTTTGTTAGTAAGTCATCATCTTCATCAAATGGTAGACAGCCGCATAGTAAAGTATACAATATAACACCAAGAGACCAAATGTCCACTTTAAAACCATCATAAGGTTTATGCTGAATCATTTCTGGAGCCATATACACGGTAGTTCCGCACACAGTCTCAAGCACTGTCTTTGTCATGGATTCTCTTGTGAAACCAAAATCCGTCAATTTTGCATTCCCATTTTTATCCAGGAGGACATTTTCCAGTTTTAAGTCTCTATGAACACAGTTTAGAGTATGGGCGTAGTGTACAGCACCGGTGATTTGAGCAAAAAGTTCGGCGCATTCCAATGTAGGTAGTCTACTCTTCGATAACAAATGATCGTAAAGCTCTTTTCCCGGGCAATATTCAAGAGCCATCCATACTTTAGTCTCGGTCACTATAACTTCATACAGCTTAGTAATGTATGGGTAGTCAAACTGTCTATGGTAAAATACTTCTCGTACCACATTGGGGTCACTTTTATCACCAGTCTTCAGAACAACTTTCTGTTTCGTGGGTCGATGTGTTGCTAAATATACTTTACCAAAACTGCCCTCTCCTATCTGTTTCTGTATCTTATAATTCCCCACCTCTGTTAATTCGCTAGATGAGAATTGGCTATAGAGCCTGTTATATGAGTTACCGATAATGGCTTTAATATTATTCTGTTCCGCCTTAGTAGGGGGTTGTATCGCATTTATCATCTGCCCTATGGTAAATTATCTCCGAACTATTATCAATTAACTCTATGCGTCTATGTGACCTATAAATATCCACTATGCAATACAGGATTAGCCTCAGTTTGTGTAGCCTCTAGCTTGTCACCAAATAATAAACACTAGAATGACGTCTTCTCGATGTAGAGGTCCCGATTAACCTCTCTGAAAGCTGTAATGCTCGCCAAAATGAAGGCCTTGTTGCGTTATAATTATGCAGATTGTTCACCACAGAAGTTACGTGCCACAACTATTTAGTTTCGATACTTGTACGAATGTATATACAACATAGAATAGTGCCCAAAAGCTCAAGGGTTGATTATACTTTTGGATAAAATTTGGCATCTTAAAGCTTATTTTCCCTAAAAATGGATAAAAATATCTCGAAAATCACTGAGAATCGGAATTACAGAAAGATTGGAAATAAATCAAAGCACTCACTTGCACCGTTGTCTATGATTGCTAGATGGATACTATATGTGCAATATTTATACATTGCTGACAGCTATTAGCACAGTGAGGTGCCATTTATTAGTATACAGTTTACATTTTGACTATAATACTTTCAAAAATTTGCAAGTAAGAAGTGCGGGATGAGTATTGGCGATGAATTGGTAGATGCTGATGAGGTATACAGACAAGCAAGATGGAAAAATCAGTTTGAAGTTTTGAGCAAGCTGCCGAGAGTCTTACAAGAGCGTGTCGATGCTCAAAAGCCTGTTATTGAAGCAAGTGGTAACAGTGCAACTCCCTCCAATGCCAGTCGGGCGCTGGTCAGGCATCAACAAAACCCAGGAGATGTAGGATTGGTTCTAAATAAGAAGTTTGCCGATGAGCAAGGCCATGAATCGGTAATTGAGAGACATGATAAGCTTTTGAATCAAACACCTAGGTGGCATGCACCATGGCATTTAACCAGGGTGATACATGGGCATCATGGGTGGGTACGATGTATTGCAATGGATAAAGTTGATAATGAATGGTTTGCTACAGGAAGTAATGATAAAACCATTAAGATTTGGAACTTGGCTTCTGGTAAGCTTAAAGTAACTTTAAAGGCTCATGATATGACTGTCAGAGACCTTGCAATCTCTAATAGGCATCCATACATGTTCTCGGTGAGTGAGGATAAAACGGTCAAATGTTGGGACCTGGAAAAGAATACGGCAATTAGAAATTATCATGGACATCTATCTGGTGTGCATACTGTAGATATCCATCCAACAGTTGATGTGGTAGTAACTGCAGGGCGTGACAGTGTTGTAAAAGTGTGGGACATAAGGACAAGATTACCAGTGATGACATTACCTGGTCATAAAGGACCCATAACAAAAGTACGGTGTCTTCCAGTTGACCCCCAGGTGATCAGCAGTTCTGTAGATGCGTCAATAAGATTATGGGATTTAGTAGCAGGAAAATCAATGAAGGTGTTAACACATCATCAAAGAACGGTAAGAGATATATCAGTTCATCCATCTGAATTTTCGTTTGCATCTGCGTGTACAAATGATATACGATCATGGTTGTTACCAAAGGGAGAGTTACTAACAAACTTTGTCTCACAAGACTTAGATGTTATAAATACAGTATCGATTAATCAAGATGATGTTTTGTTTGCTGGTTCTGACAATGGATCATTAACGTTCTTTGACTATAAATCAGGTCATAAATATCAGACTTTCAAGACAAAAGAGGCGCCTGGTTCTCCTGAAAGTGAACGAGGTATCCTATCAAGTACTTTCGATGGAACAGGTTTACGTTTATTGACAGGTGAGACAGATCGAACAATCAAAATTTGGAAACAAGATGAAACTGCCTCTCAAGACACTCATCCTAATTTACCTTGGAATCCAAAACTAGATTCACAAAGACTTTAAAGTTTTATATTGCTATTTATATAGACACATTGCATTAAATTTTATCAAATGATAACAATCGTTTGTGTTCCATTGTCCTTCCATTGAATTGCTTTGGTAAGTAATGTTAGTATAGATCATTTACGTATATAAATATATGTCGAGACTAGTCAAACGGTATTGGCTTGTGTGACTGCTTTTCCATAGCATTTGCAGCATACAAACTAGGTATCTTTATACCACAGCAATCACCCCAGGTATTATGTGCTGCACCATCCTGGCAGCACTGGTCATCATCTTCATCACCGTTGTGGATATGAGTACGGGGTTCGGAGATACCTTCTGGGCATACCAGGAACTCACTAAAATAGAAATGTTGCATGATGGGAAGTTTCCCTAGAACCTCTGCCTTGTACATCTTTATCATACCCTCAGCAACCTTTGACCACTTTTTTACTCCACTTATATCGTCCAGCATTGGTGAATGCCATCTAAGAGACGTTGATGTCTTGACGGAATTGATAAAAGCTATGCAGCCAAAATATAGATACTTATCTGCAAACATCTCTACCAACTCCTCGTTGTGAATAGATTTTGGTTTCAAGTGTTTATGAGGTGCGAGTTGAAATGCCCCAAAGAGGAAAGGCAAGAAATGATAATCATCCAAACCCCAGACTCCATGTGAGCCAGCAGGCTCTAGCCAATATAAGGTCTCGATTTCCCTCATTATCTTCAGATACTCGATAAACAACACTAGAACTATATTTCTGGCATCACGCTGAAGATCAAAAATTTTATAATGAGTTAGGCCGTACAGGAAACAAATGAAGTTGAGTTCATGGCCTGATCCATAGTCTATTCTTCTCTTGTTTCCCCAAGACTCCTGTAAGTATATTGACAGTTGCTCGATTTGCTCAGAGGTTAGCGCGGGGAAATGAGAACTCAAAAGGTCATCAGCCTTTTCACATACATCATCGTAGAAATCCCGAAACTCGACCTTACCAAATCTGGAAGTGTTTTTATCCTGTATTACCGGGTGTAACTTGATTAGCTTATCGATCTCTGTTAGCACCGCTATGGTGCTCTGCACACTGTCACTTACAGGTTCACTAACCTGATCGTTTTCAAAGCCTTCCACCGCCTTAGCCAAAGACTCAATAAAACTTAGTAAATCCTCTCTGGTTTCAGACTCCTCCCATATCTTAACATCCTTATCTGTCAATATCCTTTTGCTAGGTATCATCGCTATTGAGGATAATTTTGCGAGCAGTATACTTTCGAATGGCCACTTTCTCAAAAAAAAAATCTCACAGAAACGTTGTATAGCTGAAATCAACTGCACTTCAACAGTCCGATTATAACTAAGGTTAAGTTGAGATGCCTTCTTCTGACTATAACTGAAGCAGCGATGCTTTGTTATAGTTCCCTGGTTCAGAAACGCCTAGTTCCCATTATATGAAAGGCCCTTAAGATATACTTGTCGTTATGTGTGATTTGCCCTTTATTTTAGCGGTTCCCTTCAATTGGGCATTTTGATCTCAGATCCTGGAGTTTTCATAGCTTTCATTGAGATGAATGGTTGCCTTCACTTGGATTTGATTGTTGTCTAGTCATTTTATTTTGTGAGGTCAAGATATTCAAGCTATGTTATATTCTATTTCGCCGGTGGAATTACATGCGGGCATCAAGCGCTTGAGGGATGGCGGGTAGGTAGTCGCTAGTAGAACCTATAGCCTCTGTTTTACGTCAACACATATCAAGGGTGCATATTTACTAATCAGTCCATTTTTTTTGGATGCATACTGTTCTATCGACTGTGATAACAATCGTTTGTGCGTTGCAGAAGACGCGTGAAGATGCCTTAGTGCCGATTATATGTCATCGCGACACGAAATTCGGGTTTGAAATTGCCTTTATTGCACAGAATCATCCGTGGGAGAGTTGGGTAAACTGCTACAGCCATTGGAACCTAAAGTTGTGATTTTGACATCGAAGACTGACATTTCAGAGGTTTTGGGCATTTGATCGAATCAGATGGCATAATAGGCTTGGTATTCGCAAATGAAGATAGCCGCTTGCCGTACATTGTAAAGCATATTAATAGCAATAGCTTTATCTGGGGCGATCAGCTTAGGCATATAGCAAAAATTCAACACCAACAATAAAGACAGTGAAACTGTTGAATTCAGTTCTATCAAGGTTGAAAAGAGGTTGTCGAAGATGATGGAGACGCAACCAACCCAGCAGGCAACACAGGCTACGCAGAAGTACTTGATTGACAATTTTACCCAGGAGCAGATCAAGAAGAATAGCGTGTATAGAGTTATATGCACATCGGGACAGATTCCGATCAAGGACATGGAAGTGGATGTGGAACAGATAGCAAAGAAGAAAGAATCGATCAAGAAAATATGGACTTTTGGTAGAAACAACGCTTGCGATTACCATCTAGGAAACATATCACGGTTGTCAAATAAGCATTTTCAAATACTTCTTGGTGAAGACGGTAACTTATTGCTTCGAGATATCTCTACAAATGGAACTTGGTTGAATAATCAGAGGATAGAAAAGGATAGAAATCACTTGCTGTCACAGGGAGATGAAATAACTGTTGGTTTAGGTGTTTCCTCAGATATTATATCACTGGTGATATTTATCAATGAAAAGTTTAGAGATTATCTGGAAGAAGTGAGACAAGAGTTGAGTAGTCAAGGTCTGAAGGTAAGCTCCAAAAGCAATGCCAACCCTAACATTAATCTAACGGGTATATACAAGGATTTCTCCATCAATGATGAAGTGGTCGGCACTGGTGCTTTTGCTACTGTCAAAAAGGCTGTAGAGAGAAATACAGGTAAAACTTTTGCTGTAAAAATCATTAATAAGCGGAAAGTAGTTGGTAATATGGACGGTGTTTCAAGAGAATTAGAGGTTTTGCAGAAATTAAACCACCCTCGTATAGTAAGTCTGAAAGCTTTTTATGAGGATGAAGCAAACTACTATATGGTAATGGAGTTTATTTCTGGTGGTGATCTGATGGACTTCGTTGCTGCACATGGCGCTGTAGGAGAAGAAGCTGGTAGAGAAATATCGCGACAGATATTGGAGGCTATACAGTATATACATTCAAAGGGGATTAGTCATAGAGACTTAAAGCCTGATAATATCTTGATAGAACAGGATGACCCTGTGTTGGTTAAAATAACTGATTTTGGTTTGGCTAAAGTGCAAGGCAACGGATCTATTATGAAGACATTCTGTGGCACATTAGCATATGTTGCCCCAGAAGTAATTGGAGGATTTACAGGTGCTACAGGCGAAGAAGAGACAGAGGAAGAACGTATAGAGTACTCTTCCCTAGTTGATATGTGGTCGATGGGTTGTCTTGTATTTGTTATATTGACTGGGCATTTACCCTTCAGCGGTAGCACTCAGGAACAGCTCTATGAGCAAATAAGAAAAGGTTCTTATCATGAAGGGCCACTGAAAGACTTCCGGATATCTGATGAAGCAAGAGATTTCATTGATGGTCTTTTACAGGTCGATCAAAGTAAGAGGATGACTGTTGACGATGCACTGAATCATCCATGGATTAAACAATGCTCATCTCAATTTGATGCTAACTCCATGAGTTCACAAGTTTCCTTGTCACAATCCATGTCGCAACAAAAAGCACTTGAAAGTCTCGATGATGCGCAATACGAGTTCTTGAAAGCTCAGAAGAAACTTCAACAGGATGAGCCGATCAATGATAAATTAAAGGATTTCAAAGTGCCGACGCAACCGCCAACACGTTTTACACAACCTAAAGTAATCAACCCTATTGAAAATATAAAGAAATACACGAAAAGTGTTAAGAAAAAAGGTTCCGGTAAATTTATGACTTTCAAACCATTGCCGGAGAGTGTAATTCAAGAGAGTTTTGAGATAAAGCAAGGTATCAATCCTTTCTTTATTGGACGGTCAGATGATTGTAATTGCAGAATAGATGACAACAGGCTCTCGCGAGTCCATTGTTTCATTTTGAAAAAGAGACATCCGATTGGTAAAAGTATATATGAGTCCCCAGCTCAAGGTCTAGATGATATATGGTATTGCCATTCTGGTTCGAATGACAGTTATGTGAACGACATTCGAATGACTCCAGGAAAGAAATATCTACTTCAAGAAGGTGATGAAATCAAGATTATTAAGGATAAGCAGAAAGACTTCGTCATTGGTTTTCAAGTTGAATTGAACGATACAACGGGTTTGTTCAATAATGGGTTAGGGATTCCAAATGAGGAGAGATCTGTGACCTCGCAGACAGAAGATGAGCTAAAGTTAGTGTCAAGATTGGCCAAGATAATGGCCGCCCAGAGGTCCAGTACTAAAGAAGCAAACGAAACAATGGATCAAAATAGGAACCTGTTGAAGAAAGTGCATTCAGTTTCGCTTTCACAATCAATAACCGACCCATCTAGGAAAGTTAAGAGAGCTAAGCTTGACCAAACTGACCATAACGCTGAAAATATGCAATTTTTTTGAATAAAACCACAACTGAACCATTCTTACTGTTTAGTCTTAATGAAGTTCTATATTTACATACAACAAGAGATAGAGTTTATGTTTCATAGACTTATAAATACATATAGACTCATGAATAACGCCGTCTGGTAGGCAATCTTGTATATTGTAGCAGATATATCAAGTTTGGATCACCTGTGAAATGTGGCCCTTTCCATACCTTGTCTATATATATTCTGTGACTTTAAATTTAGCCGCCCGTGTTGGTTTGTTTTTGCCGCCGAGCAAATCTACGCAGCGCCAATTTCGATAGTATGAAACAATTCTGGAACAGAGACAGCGATCCCAGCACAAGCCACTTCACTAGCTTCTGTATTTTGTTTTACTCTTCTTGCAACCTACGAGATCTCTGAGCGGGTGTCTCTTTACATAGTTCCTGCAATGATAACCCGTCTTTTACCTAAACGGGCAGTAATAATGGTGCCGTTTGCACTTATTGTTTGGGACGGCCAAAAAAAAAAGAAAAATCCACAGTTGAGGCTAACCGCCGTGCTCTCCTTGTACCTCCACGGCTGATTCTACGTATTCAGCACTATTTTTAGTGTTCAAGTAGGAAGGGTGAGATCTCGGAGCAAACTTATAATACTAGAGATAGGGGTGGACAATCAGCTGGTACATGACTCTGCGGAAAGTGGTATGGTCAGAGGCCTAAGAAATGTCAGTAGGACTGCAGAAAAAGAAGGGGTGGAAGCGAAGTATTAGCTGATTGGCGGTTAACAATATTTTGTCTGAGGAATGGAAATCTGTGCGGCAATTGTGTGTGTTTCATTCGGTTTTGCCATGTCTAACTTATCAAAACAGCGTTGTACAGCATTTTCTGTGCGAATCATGGGAGATCCATGTTGTGAGCCCATGATTGGCTATTTTGGTAAAAAGGTATATAAGGTGGACGCTTTTGCTAGTTATCATGTTCTGCTTTCCTGGTCCGAGTTCTTCATTCTTTTAAGTTCCGAAAGTTTTTGCTATCCATTAGATACTCCGGAAAAGTAAGTATATAGAGTGTTGATAGCTTAAAAGGATAAAAACGATAAGATTGTTTCATAAATATAAGATATCTGGTCAATATACTATTTTATATTATCCAAGAGAGTTCTCAGTAGTCAAACATCCTATTTTATTTGTCATATTTTTTACAGATACTTGATTGATTGCGTGTCACTGTTTTTGGTCTATCCGTTTTGAGTTGGTCTTAGCGGCAATTGTTATTTCAAACCATTTTTCATTGGAGTAGCAGTCATTTTGGGATAATTAACTGATTATATTATAAGAGAGTATAGCTTGAGTCGTGCACGTGACTAGCGTCTGTCTGCTCACTTTTGAAATCTATATAGAATTCTGGTTGTTCTTTATTTGAGCGAGTTCAATTCTTCGACCAGTTGGAGATAGATTAGACTGATAACTAGAAATTACTTTCGTCAGTTGTTCGTTTTCTGTGCGTAGGGAGTACGACTACTAGAAAAAAAGGCAATAGGGTGTGTTGAAGTTAAACCTAAAGTTTCTGCACGGATTTCTGAGCGTAAAAGGTGGCTCATTATTGTGTTTAGTGCGGAGTTATCACAAAAAGAGGAAAACTGGTTCACATCTATTCTAATTGCCCCACCTTTACACCGTTATTAGGGAGGCAAGGGAGAAACTTCGAATTTTAGGAAAAAGGGTGCTCGGATAATATATAAAACAGCCAACCCTTTCTGAATTTGAACCGATAGTCAGTTTCTATTTCTAATAGTTTTCTATTAGTTATTGTTCTGACATTAAAGTATACGTTAGTATTGAGAGTTCTTTAATAATTAACCTATTGAACTTCTCAAATACAGCATTGTTAAGCTATAACTACAAAAAACAAGAATGAGACTATCACTAAGTGTATTAATGCCATTGGCATTAATGCTATTGGGAGACTATGCTGATGCCAAGGTATTCCAAGCAGAATTAAAGAAGGAAAAATTGACCAAGGAAATGTTGGAGTTGGGCTTTGAGGCTCACGTCCAGCAACTAGGTCACAAGTACGTGAGTCAATATGAGAAGGCTAACCCCGGGACTGTGCTACCAAGGGACCATCTGTTTTATCCTGATCAGGTTCACAACGTTCCATTGTCAAACTATATGGATGCCCAATATTTTGCTGACATTTCTTTGGGTACTCCACCTCAAAAGTTTAAGGTTATACTTGACACTGGTTCGTCAAATCTTTGGGTGCCAAGTGTCGATTGTGGTTCATTAGCCTGCTTTTTGCACAACAAATACGATCATTCTCAATCCAGTACGTATATTAAGGATGGTCGACCATTATCTATCAGTTATGGCTCTGGTTCGATCGAAGGTTATATTTCTGAAGATAATTTGCAGATTGGTGATTTGACTATTCAGAATCAGAAGTTTGGTGAAACCACCAGTGAACCAGGGTTGGCTTTTGCCTTCGGTAAATTTGACGGTATTTTGGGTCTTGCTTATGATACAATTGCACAAGATGATATCACACCACCATTTTACTCAGCTATTCAACAGCACCTATTAGATGAGTCAAAGTTTAGTTTTTATCTGAAGAGTGTCAATGACCCAGCAGCGGAAGGAGGATCCGCAAGTGACGGAGGGGTGTTCACACTGGGTGGAGTTGATTCATCAAAATTCAAAGGTGACTTGATACCATTACATGTTCGCCGTCAGGCTTATTGGGAAGTTCCATTGAATGCAATTAAACTTGGTGATCAGAGTACCGGCAAACTAGAAAACACTGGTGCTGCGATTGATACTGGTACCTCGTTGATTACATTACCCTCTGATATGGCTGAGATTATTAACGCACAAATTGGTGCAAAGAAGGGTTGGACTGGTCAATATACTCTGGAATGTTCTACTAGAGCTAAACTACCTGATTTAACATTTACCCTTGATGAACATGATTTTGTTCTGTCACCATTTGAATATACACTAGAAGTTTCTGGTAGCTGTATCTCTGTTATTACTCCAATGGATTTCCCAGAGCCAATCGGAAGAATGGCTATTTTGGGTGACGCTTTCTTACGCAGATACTATTCTGTGTTTGATCTTGATGCCAATGTTGTCAGTTTAGCTGAGGCTGTACACTCTGCTTGAGCTTTTGGAGATTATGTTTGGTCCATTGTCACATTTGTTCTATTATAAAATAAATACAAAAAAATACCAATGGTTTAGAGATTTTATTATTACTTTGCCATTTTGTTTTCTTCGCGATCTTCCATTTTTTTACTGTTTTGAAGAGAAATTAAGACTTGATATCTCGCCTAGCGGTTTTATATGCCTTAGTCTATTTTATACTTCTGATCTGAATTGAAATTATTAGTACTTTAGGGCCACGCTAATGGATGTTTGATACTCCTACGAGCTATAGCATTAGCTCTGTATAATTAGATGAATACTTTGCTTGCTGTTCTTCTCGCAGACCGTGTAACTTAGATCTTAAATAATAGAGATATAACTTTTATATAAACATGAGTGAAATTTTAAAGAAAAAATATATACTTATTAAGGTAAACATCTGTGAGGTGCTCAACATATTTGCACCATGGGCACATAACTGACTTGCTGTTTCAGCTACAATCTTAATTAAGGTTCTGCATATTGCAAATAGTTAGAGTAACAATTGAAACATTGCTTGTACTACAACGAATTTAAATACTATCATACATGTCTAAAATGAAACTGGCAACTTATTTGACTTTTTTTTACTTATAGCTTTACTCAGGGCAATGGGTCTATCTGTCACTATTGCCATCCTCTCAACGGAGATCATCGATTAGATATCCGAATTAGGAAATGTCAACAATAGAGAAAATTGGATTTAAAACAAACTGCCAGGCATTAAGTGATGGCGTATATGGCAAGCCTTGATGTAAGTACGGGATTGATAGAATCCTAGTTTCTATAAGGTTGACACGGGGTATAACGATCAAGAGCCTGATATTTTATTTTCTGTTACGGGAAACTATAGACAAACTTTGTTAACTGTGATGAGCGCATCGAGGGACAGCGAAAAATATAGATTTGAGACTCCAAGGGTAATGAAATCACCCTCGCCATCATTGGATTCAGCTGTATCGATATCCAGCTATGCTAGGAGCAGGAGTTCCATGACTAGGGGTTTTAGAAATGGTTCTAGTTCGGACTCCTCTTCTAGAAGCAGCTCACCACTGAGGCCTGGATCATTCGGAGGCGATCCGTACTTGCAATACAGTAAAATAAGGAACAGGTCGGAGTCATCGAGTTATGAGAATGGGAGCGGTAATTTAGATAAGTATACAGGAACTATTAAAGTAGTGATACGGCCTAAGCCATACCCAACGGAAAAAATTGTATCCTGGAAAATTCATGGCGATAAAGTAATATCACATAATGATATTGGTGACTTTACGTTCGACCATGTATTTTCAACTGGTTGCTCAAATTTTGACATATATGGAAAGACTACGCAACCCCTGATAGACAGGTTAATTGAAGGTTACAACGCCACTATCTTCGCATATGGTATGACTGGTTCAGGGAAAACATTTACGATGAGTGGTACTGAAGAGGAAAAGGGGCTAATACCACTATCAGTTTCGTATTTGTTCAGCTCATTGCTTGAGAAAACTAATACTGAAAATGAAAAAAGTGAAGTGTGGGTGTCATACCTGGAAATATACAATGAGAAAATAAATGACCTTTTAGACGTAGCGAGCGGCAGCAACGTACAAAACACTCCGTCAAGATTATTCACATCTACACATACTAGCAGTTCAGGTGATTTGAAAATAAGAGATGATTCTGAATGCGGTGTGCGAGTCGTAGGGTTAACCCAAAAGAGGTGTGACACTAGTGAAGAAGTTTTGGATTGGATCAACAAAGGCAATAAGAATCGTAAAACCAGTGAAACTGAGTTTAATACTAGGAGCTCGAGATCCCATGCAATTGTGATGATACGGCTTATTTCTAAGGATATTAGAACTGGAGAACAAAATATAAGAACGCTATCATTGTGTGACTTAGCGGGGTCAGAGCGAGGAGTAGGTCAGAATGAAAGACGTAAAGAAGGTGCATTCATTAATCGTTCATTACTGGCATTAGGAACAGTAATATCTAGACTAAGTGCAGAAAACAATGGATCCCATCATACTGGTAGAGCAGCTAATTCCCAACAGTCATTGGCGTCTCCAAATGGAAGTAGTTCCGGGAATCATATACCATATAGAGATTCTAAGTTAACCAGATTATTGCAACCTGCTCTAAGCGGTGATAGTGTTGTCGTTGCACTATGTACAATAGATTTGGCACACGAGAGTAGCAGTGAGACCTTGAACACGCTGAGGTTTGCGAGCCGGTCTAAGAACGTTGCACTCGATGTTTCACGTGTCTACAAGCGGATAAATCGATCTGCTCATCCATTTAGTTCACCCTCAAAGTTAGACGGTGGTGATGACAGAAGCGAACAAAGAATTCAAGAGCTATTGATTCAATTGCAAACAAGGGATCGAGAATTAGCAAAACTTCGGGAAGCCTCTGCCGGAGTTGCATCCGGAACAATGAATGGTGCACAACAAAATTTGCATCCAGATACGCAGCTATTAACTAAGGAGAACTTGCTGTTGAAAAACAAGTTGAAGCATTATGAGAGCATGCTGGTAGAAGACGGCATGGGTGTATCGGGTGCGAGCACAAGAAACACCAGCAATAGCAGCAGTTCTTCCACTCTGGTTAGCTCTTCGCCTGCCCTTGATAACAAAGGAAGGTATGCAGGTACGAATAGCACTGGCGTGGATGCCGAGTTAGAAGAAATTGCGCAATTGCTACCATCAGGAGTTGCCGTTATGCTAGAGACCAAATTCGACAACTTGAGGCGTCAACTACAGTCGGCACACCGTTACTCGGAGTCCCTAGAGAAGCAATTGAACGACTCTCACGCTGAAACAGAGCAATTAAAGAGGTCGCTGCAAACAAAGGATAAACTGATTGAGGCTTTGACAAGTGCTAAGAGATTGCAACAGCAGCAATAACTGGAAGGTAATGTTTGTTAAAGCCTACATCAAAACTTTAAATTGATCCCAAGTCGTTCTGTTTATCTTTTCGTTATTGTTGTTGTTTGTTTTTTTTTCGTGTTTGCTTATTATGCATGTATACGTGTTTGTTAAGTCCCTCTCCTACCAACCCCACTGCCAGCACCACACAGAACGCGTGTACAACACAAAAGAGTGAAAGGGGCATTATGGTTTATGCTGTTCTGAAACTTGAATCTCACCCAGTATGGCAGGTAGGAGGCCCAGGTTCGTTGTCATACATTCTACTTGTTACTTTGTTGCATAATTTTGATACTGTTACTGTACACAAAAGAAAGGTAGGAATTGAATTGAAATCTAGACTTGTAGCAATTGCAGAAAGCACACATTGTGATGTACTGTTGTTAAGTTGGGGTGATGGCAGGGGATTGTCCGTGCTTTCCCGAAACTTAAAAAAGTGTCCACAGGCATAACCTCGCAGAAGGACCAATGGAGAGGATTGGCTACAGTTTCTTTTGCATTTGCTGTTCCCTTTAGTCTAACCTTTCCCTTCTACGATTAGCTGTACTTGTACGTGTCTGAGCTCCCGTGTTAGAAAGGATGGGGGGGCTGCGCTGTGGTGAGCGATTTAGCGATTTTCCTAGTGCTTTAGTACTAGTTTCTAGTGGCTTGTAAAGTTTCTTGATTCCTATCTCTGTGTTCTCCCTACGACAGAAAGTACACATCGCACAGACAGCAATAATCGGATGATGCATAGAATGAGGGAGAGGCCAAAGAACTCCCAGTGTCTCTTGCGCGAGAGCAATTGCTACTTCAGCAAACTTTGTCTGTTTCTCGAGGATTGATTTACGTAAAAAGATACTCTTTTGTTACCTGCGGGTTTGTCTGTGCGAACGGATGGAAAAGCAAGATAACACCAAAGCTCTGGAAGATAATAGGCTGCTTCTAGAAGGATAGCAAAAGGAATTGGTATGAGTTCCCTTACTGATAGCAAAAAAGAAAAAGAATAAAATAGCTCGCGTTGGTTTTACTCTTTCGTGCAGTAAACTGACTAATACTAGCTAAGTGAGGGGAGTCCCTCTGTATGACTTCACTTGTGAAACACACATCTGACACACAGTACCCACGCACCACAGAGTGAAAGAATTTCTTTCTTTCAAGTGAAACGGAATTCCGGGACTCGCACATCGCTGATTGACTATACTCTGAATGCATTGCCAAAATACCCTACTGAAATGAAGAACGTAGCACATACAGAAGAGGCGTTGCTTACAGTAAGAGAATTGGACAAAAAAATATAACAACAACAACAAACAACATAAATTTCTTATATATAAGATGGACCCTTTCCCAAACATCACAATATTTTCTTTGTGATAGTCTGTAATTTTATTTGCATATTCATAACACCTGTCGCCAAGTACAGCCAAAGAATTTTTTTTTATATATATATACAATGTCTAAAGAGAAGGCCGATAATATACAATGGACTAGAGCCAAGAGGGGTCTTGGTGGGACGGTATTTGTGCTAGTCCTGCTGCTTCTAACGTTCGGGAACGTTCTTGGTATATTCAGCACTGATATACCCATCCAATCCATAATAGCAAGCACAGATAGCCTCAACAGCAATGCTTTAATTGGAAAGGCCAGTGTCAATTCCATCAAGAAAGAGAGCAATAACTTAAACAGCGTGGCACATACTTCCATGTCTTCCTCATCAGTGGCTAAAGACGGCACAGTGATTGAATATGATCCAGAAAAGAACTTTAAGCAGATTATCAACACTTCCCCTGCTGTCTTGTTCATTAGGTCATCTGAGTACGAGTCTAACATACTGAGGAAATTGCTTACAAGGGATTACGAGATTACGCCAGAATTGGCAATTGTAGACTTAGATAAACATGACCACGATGTTCTCTTAGAGAGACACATCCTGTCCCATAAGATTAAGTCTACAAAAGTTGAAGTTCTAAAGAGTACCTCTGTTAAACAGGCAAAAGCACCTTACTTATTTATCAACGGACACTCCTTGATCAATAATGGAATTGCCGATGATATATTGAAATTTCACGAGAAAGGCCAACTACTAACAAAGTTGAAAGCATTCGCAGGTGAGAATATTGTCTTTAATAAAAGAGATTTACCTTCCAATTCCTGAAGAAATCTATGACAATATTTTTGCATGGATGCTATTTGCTTGCTTAGGTATACACAATATTGCATCTAACTTTTTATTTCATTACAACGGTCAATTAAAAAACCCAACCGCAAATTGTTTGTTGGGATTGTATTATTCTTTTGGGTTCTTATTTTATTTCAATTTACGTTCATACTAAACTTGAAAGATCACTGCAGAATTTAATTGCAGTTTTCATAGGTCTAGTGATATGCTTCTACCGAAAACTCTGGTAATTGGAAGATTGTGCTGGTCACTTTATTTTCTTCTATTATCTGCAGACTTCTGAGAAAAAGAGAGTCACGAACAGTGTTCTAAACTACACATGTTTATATCAATACTGTTGAATGTGGATTCTAGATATGAATATTATTAGACTCATCCATCTATATCGTAATTAATGTATATATTCGCATTTTTACTTTTATCACTCTCATTTAATTCTTCGCCTTCTTCTTCTTCACTATCAGATGCTGTATCTTGTTGATAGTTAGTAAATGCAGACCCCCAAAGACATAGCATACCTTTCAGGTATCCCTGTTCCTTAATATAAAGGACTTTGCATTTGGTCTCGGGCCCAAATACTTCTTTTGTAGTCTCACTAAGCTGGTCTAAATTGGAATTCTTAGGCAAGAACAATATGATGTTATCACTTACTATCTTAAAGGTCTTTAATAGTTTGTAAAGTCCAAACGGGAGCAGACTTTTCTCCAGATCATATTTTTCATCCTTGATATACTCAGGACCACCCCAAGGCGGTGATCCAAATATACAGTCTATATTCAGTTTGCGAAACTTCTTAGCTGTGCGTTCACCCCATTTACCTTTGCACATCCACAACTTATTAGAAACCCCATAGCTTTGTCCATTCTTTATAGAGCAGTATAAGTGCTCCAGGTTTGAATCCAAGCAATACACTCTGTCAAACACATTCGCAAACTGTATTGAGTTACCTCCACCACCGCTGAACACATCCAGAATCCGTTTGGCATTCGGTAGGCAAGCAGAAATAAAGTTTGCAAGAAACCGTGCTATCCGTTCAGGTGTAACACTAAACCATAACTCCGAAGTCATATATATCGGCATCGAGTTGACCTTGCTGAAAAGCGTCCTCCGCTTCCTCCAATACTTTACAAGCTCCTTCTGCGTGCCTGCTTTAGAAGACGGAGGTTTGTTGTTGTCAACCAGAAATTCATCCTTCAACAACAACTGCACAAGTTCCTTGAAACATTTCTTGCTGCGACCATACTTTCTGTACCGCTTGCTCGACTTCCGCAGTATGTCCTTCCGCAGATCACTGCCCCTCACTAACCACTTCCTATGAGCCATCGTCGTCGCTGTTAAACCCCTCCTGATCTCAACCGCTAACCCAGGACCCATTGTTCACAAATAAAAGATGGCTGGCTAAACCTTTATACGCTGTGGGTGGGCATCGCTAGTTGGCTGTTTGAAATTTTTCACTTCAAATGGAATTCTTTCAAAAGGCCCATAGCTCAGAAAGACCCGCACAGACGAGATCAAAGACCAATTTTCCCTTAAAATTTCTTGAAAAAGTTCAGTTCATCGCATTTTGCATCTCTACACCACAGCTTGAAGGGGTTGAAAATCTGGATAAACCAAGCCATTTTGATTTTAAAGAGCAAATAGCTGGAAGCTTACAAGCGATGGGAGTGGTTGGGCAATGGTCTAAGTGCGAGGTAAGAAAGTATCTCTGTTTAAATGATGCCTTGTGGATGTGCCAGTATATATAAAGTGTCCTTTTGGAAAATGGCGGAAACGTTTCCCTTTCTCCTGTCCCCATTTTCCAATCGGTAAAGCTCTATACACTAATACTACAAGCTAATACCACAAGCTAATACACTAGAGTGAAATACAATAATGAGTGGGATGATAATAAGGACACCCACACGGACAAAGACAAAGTCATTCAATGGGAAGCAGATGGATTTTACGTTTCCCTCGCCGGTCCGTGGGTCGGTGGATGAGCACTCCCTCGACAACCACAGAATAGTCAATGAGACATTGTCGCTCAAGCCACAGGAAGATATAGAGGTTAGCTCGCAGATGTTGTCTGATTACACTTCTTCTGCGTCCAATGCGAATACTTACTCAGGTAACTCTTCCAACGGCTATTACTCGTTCGCTAACATCTCAGACAATACCACCGCATCTCCTAAGCTACACAATCACAACAACATGGTCTCGCCCATACTGGAAAACACAGAGTCTTCGTTCCAACTGCAAACAGTGGAGTCTCTGGATCCTCAGAGGCAGAGGATACGGAGCACTTACGAGTACGGGCACATGGGAAGTAATCAAAATCTAAGACAGACAAGGGAGAAGAGCAAGACAGCGGAATCAATATCCACTACCATAGCACAACAAACTATTCCAACAGCTGATAATATATCTTTTGATTTCTCCGACATTTCAGGTTACGAGGACGCTGTTTCTAATAAGAGTGAAAATAAGAACCATAAACCACAAAACTCAGTGGTGAAGAATCAGCTAAGGGCTACTTCGAGAGCTGCCATTAGTACAAACGATTCACCTTCTCTAAGCAATGTGTATATGTCCTCCCTTATCAACTCCTCTTTGGAGTCTACGAGGAAGACTTCTACAGCATCGAGTTCAGTAAGATCATCGAGGTCTTCCTTGAAAAGGTCTAATGCAGTACGTTGCAAAGGTGGACTGTTACAGTATTTCACAAAGTTAGGAATAAAGATTAGAAAAAACTGTAACAAATTGAGACTAGTGATGAGACGGAAGTTGTTCAGATTCAAGAAGAATTCCAAGTCATTTTCACGCTCCAATAGTATACGCAGTGGATTGGAGATATCGAAACTGCCTAAAGTAAGGCATGAAAAAAAGCTCAGACAGGAGTCTAGCTCTATTGCACCACATACATTGCATCAAAAGAGGACACACGGCTTTAACAACAAGTTGCACAAGTCTATGTCTCTCAAGTCATTACAACCAGCATTGGTATCGGAAACGGTTCCAGAAATCAATAATAATCTGCATGATATCTTGGAAAGTAAGGAAAAGACTGCGGATGTGCCTGCGGCTACCAAGACAATGAAAACCACGCCATCACTGAGACGTACGCCATCATCGATTAGAAGGGCTGCGTCTATCTTGACCTCTAATGTGGCAACACCTAAGGCATCCGCAAATAACCGCAACTCGATTATCGAGTACGATACTGTGGAGAACTCCAGGATCTCTTCGAGGAACAGCAGTATCAAGTCCAAAGGGAGATTGGTACGCTCCAGTGGTTCCGTTGGTCTATCGTCCATTGCAAGACAGCCATCCATTGTGGTGAAGAACAAAGTGATTCCACTATCGATGAGCAGATTTTCCATCAAGGAGGAGATTAAAGAAGAGGAAGAAGAAAGTGAAGAGTCTACGAGCGATTACTACGTCGAAACTGAGCCTGTGGAGGCTGCTCCAAGGACTTTGGCGGGACCAAAGTCCTACGCTCCGGAACACTTCAGATATGGCGCCAACGTGGACGATATCAAGACCTTGTACAAGCACTACTTGAGCACAGTGATCTCAAGACGCATCAAGATGAGACTAGAGATGGCCCAGGGTGAGCACAGTGCAACTAACGAACCAGCGCTAACTCACCAGAGCACTGCCAGTCTCAAGGACCCTATTGCCTCTGTGCTGACAGAATACGACAGTGAGGGATCGGAAGGCACCAACTTATTTGACGATGAGGACGATTCCTCGGCCTCGGAGGAGGACGACGAAGTCGTCCTGCCTCCATTGAAGGGACACAACAGCACCATGAGCTTCGTGGTGCAGTCTCCATTTACCAGACAGAACTCCATGGCAAGCTCCAGCGCGCTCTTGTACCTACCCGTGAAGCGTTCATTGACCCTGCCCATCGGCATGAAGATAACATGATCTCCATAGACTAACGACATATATAGAACATAGGATATTATATCTAGAAATACAATATCACACTGGCATCATTTATAGTATATTTGGCAGTACTCAATACCAGTACAGCACAATACAGCACAGTACAATACAAGATACTATTACTACAGTCCAATACATCATTGTATCACGTGACTATTCCTATATCTCTCTTCTAGAAAGCTCGCTTCCACAGCGAATGCTAAAGGTTACCCGAGGGATTGTGGGTTGATCCTGCACAGAATCTTCCGTACAGGAGTGGCGGAAAAAAAAGAAACGATCCAGCTGGGTGGGAAAAAAGCAATGAAAGTGAAGTTCCCGGGAACTTTGGCTCTTTGACGAGTATATAAGAGGATGAGTGTCTCTTTGGTTCTTTGTACCTGGGGGGGAAGCGGCTAGGACAGCAAGAGTCTATAGAGTTGTTAAGCAGGCGATGATACGTACGATGTTTGTTAGATTGCGGAGCGCTGGGCAGGTTCGGTACCAGTCGTCATTCTCGTTTCCCAGCAGTCAGTCGTTGTTGCAGAAGGGTCAGTTGGGAAAGAAGAAGCGGAGTGTTCGGAAGCTTGGATTGGGGATCAGCGACAAGAAGCAGTACAACAGTGGTGTGACGAGTGCTGCTCAGGAGGCTGGGGGCGCTGTGAGGGATCTAAAGTCCGAGAAGGCTCAGACGAAGAAGAAAGTGTATGATTACTCTACTTTGCCCCGTGTGGAGCAGATATCTGATACAAAGCTGAAGAACATGAGCACGGAGGTGTTGTACTCTGGTTATAGGCCGCTGTTTTTCGACGTCGAGCCCAAAAACAGCCAGGAGGGCAAGACTCTGTATGAGTTTGCCATGAAGTTAGAAGAGTTTCAGGAAGCCATGAGCCCCTGGGTGTCGTCCGCTACAGGTAGTGAGATGTATGCCGAGTGGGATAATGTGCCCGGTGATGTGATAAAGGACTTAAAACCATTCACGCCACCGGTAGTAAATAGTAGGAAACTGAACGGTGCCACTGGAGAAAATGCGAATGATTTTGATGAGCAAGGGAATTTCCAAAAGAAAGCGTTCTTCGACAAAGTGCAAAGCATACTTAATAGAAATGGCAAAGGTGGCAGAAAAAGGCCCGGTGTGACAGTGCTGAAGCACTTGAAGAAGCTCAAAGAACAAAACTGAGCACAAAGAACGTTAATTATTATTTTATTGTCATACACACACACACCACAGACACATTCCAATGGTGGTAGAGAATACCATAAACACAGACTATAACCACAGAGGACTATAAATCACAAATTATACACTATGTTGATTTTCTGTGCCATTTTATTACTTCACTTCAAAATTAATTTTTTTCATTTGCATTCTTTAGTTCATTTAATTATTCATATCTCATCTATTCTTACAAAGACCTTATTCACAATATACAACTTTTTACTTTTTGACATTTCTTATTTATAGCATAGAAGGCTTAAGTATTTTTTATATTCCCTACATTGAGTATCAGTTTGATCTATTTATTTATTCGAGCATGACGACTTTTAATGTTTAGGTGATTACAGAAGCCATTCATCCCAGTATAGAAGTATCAAAAAACTTAAATATTGGATTCATATTTACACTCGAATCATTGTTCGATAAAGAGAATTTATTGTTAAACCATTATTATCGATATATTCAATCCAATTCAAGAGAGCACCCAGTTTACTACTTTACAAGAAAAAACCATGGATTATGAGACGCTGTTATTTGAGTTGAAGCCTCTACTAGATATTGAACAATTGAAAGTGGCAAACATCGATGAATCTAATGTCCAAGTATACACGAGTGCTTTAGAGAAATGCTCTCAGGGTGCTAGAATAGAAAGTAATAGAACAATAATTGGTCGGTCGGGATTGCTCGACTCGCTAACTGAATCATTGGCATTTCTTTTAGAGCAGGAGTTCACTGTTGATACCCAGTCGAATAAAAATATATTATTGATAATCTCAGAGATAGTACGAGTACTCGCGAATAGTTTTGCAGATAACGATGATAATAGGAACATATTCTTCGATAAAAATAGATTCTTGGCAAATCCTATAATTGAAACCTATTTTGCTAAGGTACTAGCCTTAAACCTTCAGCAAAATGATCCTGATGTTATCATTACACTACAAATGAGACTAGCAGCTATGGTTAAGAATTTGATAGTTGATAACCGGAATTATGTCAACCATTATGCAGCTTTTCTGTGTCCTACCAGCTATTTGAGGTTGGATAGCATTAATTTGACTTCTGAAAATGAAGTACAAATGGCATTGTTTATTGCTGAACTTATTGATGCTATCCTAGAATTCGACAAAAAGGGCGCTACATTAGATGAAATGAAGATTGTGAGTACTCTTTATTATCAATTGTCCACCTACATCACATCGGCTTCTGTAGAAATCGATGATGGCGATGATGAAGAGCCACTAATCGAGCTTTTGGCAACATTAACAAATATAGCTGAGATTGTTTTTAGTATCGATGGTACATTTAACTTTGACAAACAACAGGAGACTAAAGATATAATCCAAAAAAACATTCTACAGACAATAGACAACTTGGAAGAACTAAAGTTTCATAATAAATTGATCATCATGAGACGCCTGGTCACGACATCAGGGTATATCGCCTCTGATAAATCAAATACTACTCACTCGGAGATGAATATGTGTTTAAATCATCTAAGAAATGAGAATCCTTCGCCGTACACAATCGGTGCTATTTTTATCAATATTACAAACGCTATCAGATCAACTGAGGAATCAAAGGAACTAGAACAAACGTTATCAATACCGGACATTATTTGCTACTCAAAAAAGCTTTCTGACCCAGTACAATTCCAAGGTGTTTTGGATCTTCTCAAAAAGGTTTTGAACTTAAGTAATACCCTATTACTCCCTAATGACAGTTTACAAGGCATTGCTAATCTTCTAACATATAGTAACGAGCAAGCACAATACTTTCAAGGATTAATTCCTTTGGTAAACGGTTTGCTGAACAAGTTACTAACAGTTATACCTAGTTCTAAAATAGAATTTATTTTCCAGGGTAATATCTCAGAAGGATTCGTGAAACTAATATGCAAAAATGGATCCATTTCTGCATCTTTGGCATTGGACAAGCTGCTGCTTGTTAAAAATCCAATCAAAAAGGACATTACAGATAGATTATGGGAATGCTTATTCCATTTCGATCAAGTAGCTAAAGAAAATAACACATCAGAATCCGCTAACGTTTATCTTCTATTTCAAGTTGCAAAGACTCTTGGTGTTTACTTGAGAAATACCATTGATAAACCCACTGAAATACAGGATTTCCTACTCTATCAATATGAGGATCAATTGGTATTCCTCTTGTCCCAAATCTTAGAATTGAGAAATAAGAATGTTAGAGGCAGTGAAAGTGCAATGAATAACGGGAAATTTGTAGCTGGATTAATCATTGATGCTAAAAAGTCTGTACGTACTACAGATGACGATAGATTGCTAGCGATTTGTAAGCAGTTTTTTTAAACTAGAATGCAATAATTATTAATAAATATCTTTGATGTAATATAATTTAATGACCCAATTATTATAGAAAACTCTATTACAATCCTGCATGAGATTTAAAATATTGGTGAAAACTGTTATCCTATCACGGCTTTTAAGCTCATCTCATCGGTAATATTTAAAGGGCGAAAAAAATCAAATCAGGCGTTGACTTTCAAATTGGGTGATTATCGGAATTGTTGAGTGTAATAAACTTGATATCAGTGAGGGCCAAGAAGGCTACATATTGACTTAAGCTCGAATATCAACTGTTTAGAATAGGTGCGTGTTCTAAGGTTAGTTTTATATTGGATTCCATGAAGGCTCCTGCCATTTTAAAGCGAATATACGATTAGTCAAACCAAGAAATGGGGCCGATCAAACCAGGAATGGATAACTGCCAGTTGTTGGGGCCTGCATCTTTGCTAGTTCAGTGCTTAATGGGGATTTCTGCACTAGCTTTGTTGCTATTTAAGAGAAATCACGAGCACCCGAGGAGAAAGATGGAGATATGGCTGTTCGATATTGGCAAGCAAATCATCGGTGCCTTGGGTATACATTTTATTAATGTGGGCATAAGTGTCCTAAAGAGACATCATAAAAAAAAAGCATATTTATTTATCAGTATAGTGGGGAATCTCACAAAGAGCGTGTCTTCTACCAGAGAAGATGATGGTTCAGATGAACAGTGTGACTGGTATTTCTTAAATCTATTACTGGATACTACCGTGGGGATACCAATCCTCTGGTTGGCGATTAATTGTATTACTTATATTCTGCAATATCTCAACATCAAAAACGTTGAATCAGGGAACTATTTTGCCGAAGAGGAGAATGATATAGAATCACAAGAGTCAGAACAGCCATTAATAACTGCATTTTTCAAACAGCTAGGTATTTTTACCAGTAGTTTGATAGTTATGAAAATCTGTGTATATTTAGTACTCAACTATTTTGAAGATTTAGCATACTGGTTTGCTAATTTAATTTTATCGTGGTCAGATAGATGGCCCGATTTACAAGTCACTTTGGTTATGTTTGTGTTCCCCATAATATTGAATTGTTTTCAATATTTTTGCGTAGACAACGTTATAAAATTACATTCAGATGATGTAAACAACTACAATTCAAAGAGTTTTGAACCAGAGGAAGTAATACAAGAAGAATACACAAATTTGATATCGGGAGCTCAGAAAAAAGATAAGAATAAACAATCAGCTTACGAAACCATTTCATAATATAAGTTTATTTGGTGGATGAATTGTTTTCGAAAGCAAAATTCTTGTTTAATATTATTTACTAATTAGCATTTACTACCAAACCGGTTCCAATCATCCATGAAGTTTTTACCAATGATCCATATTGTGCAACAGCTCATTCCAAGAATAATAGTGCTTAGATTGCATTAATCTCTGAGCTTTAAGCTTGGAATAATAATTAGGACAATCATAAGATACACACTTCAATGCATTATTGGAGCTCAGTAGCCCCATGTCTCCTGTATATTGTCTACTGCATATTCTGCATATATCATTTAGTACCTTTAACTTACTAGCGCTGGCTTGAATCTTAATAATAAGCTTTGATGCAGCCATTTTCTCATTAGAAACACAATTGTCACAAAGATAGCTATCACCAGAAACTGTGTTTTGTTCACAGGCTTTACATCTAGTCGAAGTGGGGATATTGTCTGCGCCAGTATATGGTTTAATGGAACCCTCAACAAACATAGGCCCCTCTTGATTCCAATCGGATACACTTATACCAACTATATTAAACAACCGATCGAGTGGGGGAATCAGCGTTTTTGTTATATAGTATTCCGCATCGAGGGCAAAATGTTCATTTGAAAAATATTCTGATACTGATACACATCTTTCTCTTAATATCTGTCCAGATTTACCTTTCACTACTAGATACGAGAGTCTTTCTTTGTACTGGGGTTCAGCTCTACTGTCTTGTTTCTTAAGCCTCTTTGCCACTACTGCACCAGGAGGCATTGTGCTCTCACTTTTATAATGCCCAAGTTTGATTTCTTTAGCAAAACAGAAATCCTGAATAGAAATATTTCCACTCCGTATCTTGGTGAAAGTGTCAACTACATAATTTTTTACCTTACTCAAATCCTTTGTCTCGAACAAAATCCGTAAGGCATTTTCTACCACTTTCTGTTGAGCTGGTGTTCCGTCTCTTCTAACCGTCTCAATACCTTTTGCATCAAAATGGGGGTTAAGTTGGGAACTCGACAAATAGGAATATCCAACATACCTCTTTTTACTCAAAAGAATACAAGGAAAGTAGACCTTTTCAAATTTTAATGTTATTGGTTTTGGGTTAGATGCTGTAATACTATTGGAAATTTCAGCGCCAATTCTGAATGCGTCTTCTTTCGTTTTCCCTGGTAAGTAGACGAACAAACTATCTGTATCCCCATACACAACTTTGGCACCCCAGGATGCAGTACTTTCAATCATTTTGACAGCCTTTTCTAATGTTTCTCTACCAGTTTGAACAATGCTATCGGCCAAATCCGAGCATGGCATTCTACCTGAAAATGAGGCAGAAGTATAACCATAGGTAACATTAGCCAAAAGTTTCAAAGCCAGCTGTTTGGATTCTAGCAATTTCTTGAGCGCTTGATGATCAGAACCAAGATCTGAAATCGTCTTCTTAATCATAAATCTTATCTCCAGTATTTCAGAAAGCATTTTGGATAATGTTGACTTCCTCAAGTGCTCTTTAGCATAAATAACACCATTTGGTGCTATACGAATATCATCTCGAAGTTTTTTTAACAGCTCCGACTTCAGTTCAAAATTTGTTACACCAAGTGTTCGTTTTGTACCGTCAAGTTCTCGCACTCTACCCATCATTGTAGAATAACAATAATTATAGCCTGACATAATAGATGGATACAATGATTGGAAGTCCAAAACAAGCAATGGACTCTTGTAAAATGCTGTTTGTGGTTCCATCACTAGTGGAACACATTCTAATGGTTTTTGTTTCTGAACAGCAACTTTTGAAGGTGAGAGCAGTATATAATTTTCACTTTTGCAAATACGAATCAAAAATGATTCCACTTTGTATTGGGAGCCGCGATTATACACAGATTGAAAATCGATACCTATCAATCTGGCCTCTTCCATCACATTTAATGTAAAGCTAATTTTCTTTAGGATTCCAATATTTAGTCTTACACGCGTCAAATAATAGTTAAGGAATGTTTTTAGTTCGTTACCTGTCTTAAAATTGCTCCAGAGCGATGTTAAATGACTGCAGGAGTATTTAGGTAGTCGTATCTTGAGGAGCAAATGAACCATATTTTCAAAAGAGTACTGGGTAACAGCAATTTCTTTCCTTAACAACCTCCAAATATTCAGCACATAACGTCCAGTGATGCTAATACCAGAACTCTTTTTAAAACCCCATGAATCTCGAAGTTTGAACTGAGCACCCATGTTTACCCGAGATATTTCATTAGCAATGTTAAATTTATGCACGCTCAGACTTCTTTCAAATATGTAGCCCCAAGATGAGTTGTGTATTTCATAACCGGACAATAAATCAGGATCAAATAATAGAATGAGATCTGTCAGGGCATCAAACATAGAAAATTCGTCCTCATACTCCATGATTGGTACCCCTCCGGATATAGATTCCAAAGTTTCAATAAGATTCTCCCTTTCAAGCTTGTTTGTATACATAATTCCTTCAAGCTGTAAATCTATACTGAAAGGAAAAGTGTCATTGTCTACCTTCCAAAATATAACTGATACTTCATCTTTCCTGGGATCTGGTAAAAGGTCACCTCTAGTATTTACATGGATTTCGAGCGAAAAATGCGTTAAATTATCGTGAATTGATTCCGACCGTTTTATGGAGGAAGTATTTCCCAAACTCTTTGTAGCTGTGGGTTTTTTAATTTGGGAAATGGAATGTCTGGCTCGCTCTTTTCTAGTAACGGATTCTGCAACATCATTAAATGATGGCGGCATCTTCAAATATTTCCACGAAGCAAAAAGTACATCATTATCAAGTCTTTGCTTAGTCAACCGTACTAGATCCTCTTTGAAGTCTAATGGGTACCTTTTCATTAAATGTGTTGATGTTATATCAAATTGTTTACCAGCGTACTGATAGTCTTTTTTATGGAGATCACAAGGATCGGAGAAAAATGGGCCCATATAATCATTAATAGGAAGCCCATTATCTTGAAGATCTTCATTCATAGAACTATAAGATATATTGCATTGTTTATACCTATAGTACTTCTTTATGTTAGATGGAAAATAATTATGGTAATTTGTAGCAACATTACCTAAATCAGACAGAACATTCCCTATCTTTAACTTTCGTTGATTTTTAACTATACTCTGTGTCAAAAGCTTATCCAATGACTGTGTTGTTGAGATAACTGATGTACTCACATTTATGAATTGGCCATTATCCTGAGAATGCATTTCTTTCTCGATATAATCATCCTCATTTGGTTCACCCAGTATGTCTTCGTCTCGCTCTTCCGCCTTATCAAAATCTTCGCCAACATCTAACAGCTGATCATTTTTATCATGTCGTTCGTTTTCATCGTTCAAATCTATAGAGGATTCAAATTTAGTGGGCCACAGCTCATCAATCATTTCAAATGGTGTTTTAAGAAAGTCATTCGCATTAAAATGACCTGAAAGAAAATTCGAATCCTTATCTGAAACTTTAACACTGGATAAAGCTTTCCTTAAAAACATCTCAAACTGATGACTTGAGTTCCAAATCATATCGTTTTCATTCCTTGATATATCAGCTGCTTTTTTGTATTCTTCCAGTGAATACAACTTACGCTGTATTTCAACGTCCTTAAGCATATTTTTAGTAGAAGAAACATATGGGCCATCATCTAAGTAATTAACACTTTCTTTTTTCTCTGACAGATCATGGTGGATGTTTCTTATTTTGATTTGGTCGATGTTTTTGATAAACTGAGGGATTACATCTATCTCTAACAAACCATTGCCAATTCTTGGAAACATAGTTTTTTTTAACACAGTATCTTTAGAATGAAATCTATCTAATAATACCCTCAACTCTTTGGTCATCATTATTTCGTCCATATTCAGCATTTCATTTAGTACTGGCGCTCTAAAATATACCTTTTTGAAGTTAATCCATGAACAAGCAAATAAATTGAAATCGGCAGTAAACTTCAACAAATATGGGAACTGGGATTCATATACCTCGTTCTGTCCGTTTTGTAGAACATTCTGTTCCCTAATAATATTACAAACCTGTTCACTTAAGCTAGGGTTTAACAACGATATCTTATAGAAAGGTGTCCACCCTACATGGTAGCCATAAAATGGGACACCTTTCACCACTGAAACATTGGCTATATATACCAGTTCGTTGAGGTTTGTTTCGTCTTGTTTGTCATTTCTGGATCCTTTACTCTTCATTTTATCTCGCAAAATCTGTTCAAGCAATTGATGTAACTTAGCACACTTTTCATTTATGATTATGGAAGTGTCATCCTCTTTCCCATCATATTTGACAAAAAAGTATGGAAAAATCCCATGAACATGGCACAACACTTGATGACCTGTGCGCAAACATCCGAATATCCTAATAACCGGGACCTTATGGAATTTCTTCAATGGTAAACTAGATCCATGTGTCCTGTCTAAGGAAGTTGGATACGCCATGTAATGATCGTAGTTATTTAGTTGCAAATCGAAACTATCAAATTCAACCTCATTCGCTCCATCTTGAATGCTGTCTGTTTCCTCTCCCGATATCATCACCGTACATGCATCGCTTACAAGGTATGATACTTCTAATCGCTTTGACCAGTTATGGCAACGATAACTTCACGTATTACTCCTTTCGTGTCCACTTTATAATGTATGTGCTTGCTGACCCAAAAAAGTGAATAGGTTTCCAATTTAATGCTCTATTTCCTAGAATTTTTTAAGGATGAGTATTAAAAAAGCGATGCCAATCAGTAGAATCAAATGTGGGTTTAACTTTCAGTTGTGTCTAAGGCATCCAATATAGGGCAGTGAGGATGAACTCAAAGAATACTATTGTTTATGTTAAGGTGAAGGGAAAGCGACCCGATGGTTTTGTTGATCCACCAGTGTTTGAGTGGAATATACAGAAGGAAAAGAAACTCTGGAGTCTACTTTCCCAACTCAACGACCCTGACAAGGAGATAGACTGGGCGTTATTAGCAGAGGGGCTGGATGCACCCATATATTTTTTAAAGCGTCGTTGCTATGAGCTATTTACAAAACATTTTGAATTATTAAGACAGCAAATAGATAGGAAGAACAAAAATGCGCTTACAGACCGGTCTGAAACACCTGAAAGAGATAGTACTGAAGAGATTACGAAGGAGGTAAACTTTTTAAATCAGCTACCAGTGAGAACCCCAGGTACAATACAAGAGGAATTCAACGAGGACAATGGGCCCAAAGATAAAAATAAAACACCTGATACAACGAAGAAAGCCATTGAACAACTTAAATCATCACGAATACTAAACTTTAAAGGAAATAAACTCGATTATAACAATAGAGAGGAGGGCTTAACTAGATATGATAGTACATATGAAAAAGAAGGGGTACATACGGAAGAAACAGAAAGCGAGCTTTCCTCCAGTTTGGGCGTTAGTAAATCTACCCTAGAAGAGGCATTAATGGACAAGCTTCAAATCTGAATTACATCTATTACAACCACATACAAAAAACCAATTCTCAAAAAGGAATTTCTGTCGACGATCAACAGGCAAATCTAATACACCTGAATAGTCGATGTTTAGCTCTTCTCCACATGCCACATCTCTATTAAGTGTGAATACCATTTTTCTATCTATTCTGGTTTTTGTTATATTGGGGTCACATGAATGATTGAAATAGGATGCTTTAGGGAAAACCCAATAACCAAAGTATTCTCTGCTATCCACAGCTTCAGTATCTTGCCAAATTCCAAAAGCATTCCCGTATTCGCTGCCTAAAATATGCCTGAACGCTTGAACAGTGAGGGAGTTTTTTAAATTGTCTGGTAATAAAACAAATAGAGTCTTAAAGACCAAGACTTGAAAGTTGAGCAAAACTGGAAATTTCTGTATTTTTGATAATTCATTCGACTGGAGGTTATGGAATGCTTCTAATGTATCTGAGCCAGGATCCAGATGCTTTATTCGGAATAGCGTTTCACTAACAAATCGACAACAGTTGTATTCATCTTCGGAAATTTGCGGTAGGAATTTCGCTCTTTTTGTGGCTTTCGTTTTTCTTACCATAGGTATCCATCGAGTCGTTATATCTTCCCAGGTGTTGTCTATATATTCCTTCGTGATCGTTATGCCATTGTAATCTTGTTCCTGCTCTTCTAGAAGGCTCTTATTCTTTATCATGCGCATAAACGATTCTAACAGTATCTCATAGGATTCTATAAGTTCAGCAATATTATGGATGCTTAAATATTTATCACGGCATGTATCGCAACAAAACCAGAGTCCGGCTCCTTTAAATTTTGCTTTGTAAGTAGCGAGCTGTGGAAACTCATACAAGCAATCTTGTAAATCGTTAAAGGAAATTTTAACTTTCATCGATTTCCCATTATTGTACTTATAACAGTAATGACAGACCTCCTTACGAAAATCATAATCAATGGATGTTCCCATGCAATCTTCAACTTCCAACACAACTTGCCCATTATTAAGATCTCTTTTACTGAAGCATGCCCGTCCTCCCCAGGACGTCTCATTAATGTCAAAATATTCAGAAATTTGCAAATATGATTCAGTGACTGTCATGATTTTATCTTAAAGACATCGCATGCACAGGCAAATGAGCACCAAGCAAGGAGGCCCTATGTGCATACGCTCTGTTTAAAGCTCTGTTTTAAGCTCATCGCATGCATATACGCATAGTCCTGTAAATTCTAAAATTTTCGCAGTAAAAACGAGAAAAATCGTAAATCATGAAATCGAAGACCAAAAAAAAGAAATTTTGTAATTTAAGGGTCTTGGTGACATTGATGTCGTTAATCATAGTCGTAATCAGCAGTGAAGTTTTTCAGTTCCCACTGATGTTGATGACCAATTAGTTCAACAACAGACGGTCTTCCGTGGGCACAAAAATTAGGTTGAATGCATCCATTTAATCTCCTAACCAAGTCTCGACATTCCTGCAAGTTCAATGTATCTCCGAACATTATAGCGCTTCTACAAGCTTTACTGTCAAAGAATCTTCTAATAAATGATGGAATCTTATTGACGTTGCTCCACCAACCACCTGATAAAAATTGTGCATCCAAACTAGAAATTGTTTTAATCCTGGATCGTGAACCATCTTTTAAATCAAATATATGCTGTAGCATCATATCCTTAAGTTCTTCATTAGCTTTAATCTTATCTGCGAGCATATCAGGCAAAGCAAAAATATCCAATGAATAGTTGTTATTAGAATGAACAACATTATAGTATATACCCCATTTAGAAAATTCATGGCGGTATTGCTCAAAATTTTCTTTCTCGGAGATGGCTATCTCAATCCTACTTTGGAATACTTTTTGTACAGCCAACGCATTGGCCATTATATCACAAATATATTGTTTCAAAAAGGATTCTAATCTTATTCTTTCATCGCAGGCATGCTGATCGATTATATATAATTCGAAGTTCCCACGCGCCGATTTCTGTCTTAGTAGGATAAACTTCTGATCAACCTGATTTACGACATCTACCTCCTTCAAATCATCAGACCTACTCAGAAACCTGTCTTTATAATCAAATACATGCAATTTTTCGTATGCGGCCCATTTCTTTATAGGTGCAAACTTAGTAGATATTCTTGATTGGAGTAGTTCATTTACAGACCTTTCCTTCCACCATTTTGAAGTTCTGCGAACAGGATAATCCAACCTTTGCCTTTTCCATGGGTGGCTAATGTTAGCATGGCTAACCTTATTATATTTTGCCATTTTGACGTTGTTCCTTATTACAAAATCTCGATGAAAATCATTATCCATAAATATAGGTTCTTCAAGAGTACCCAATTGGTCTATACGATCGCAATTATCATCATTTAGCTGGGTAGGAATCTCAGTCAGAAAGCCTTGATCCTTAAGGAACGAATATATTACTTTCAGAATCAGTATATTTATTAATTTACCATCTGACAAGTAGATAATATCCTTTGAGGTGCTCTGTATAAGATCTTGCACGTGAGCTGGTCCATCAATCTTGATGACAAATAAAGGATAAGATCTGGCGCTTCTCTTTCCTAGCCTGGTATCTTTCTCGACTGCGTTAGTCGCAAATGTACTTTGATCAAATATCCTATTGATCTTTCCGAGAAATTCAGAGTTTGAATATCTTCTACCATTAACAAACACAAATTGAAAACTCTTGCTTCGCACTTGACAATTAGATATAAGTCCAGTTATATTATATTCTCTGAAGCTTAATTTTACGATTTTGATAGAAGGATCCGGGACAACATGTCCATACACTCGAATAAAGGCATTGTGAATGGGGATGGAGCCTAATGAGTGTAAATATTGTTCCTTGACATGATGTAGAAACTCAAAATTTTTATAGTTATCGTCAAAAGTAAAAACATTTAACTTAAGATTCGGATTCCTGACCAAAATCTGATAAAAATCTTCTCTGATGGAGTCTGTAATAGTTGCTACAGGCACATTTTCCAATGTTTTCTTCCTAACAGGCATATATTTGAACAAATCTGACACTATTACTACTGTTCCTGACGATCTTGCCCAGATATCTTCGTAAAATGGTGTGGTTGACAGATATTGTGCATGCAACGAGCTTCTTATGTCTTCTTCTGTAGTAAGCACGGATGTCATTGGAAAATCGCGCAAGTAATGCGCCCTAAAATCGCTATGCTTAGTCATCATTGTGAGCTCCGAGATCTGTGATATCGCAAATATGGCTTCCCCACGGAAACCCATAGTACCATTGCCATTACCAAATCTCTCTAAGTCCCGAAAGTTGCGTATCTTGGATGTAATATGAGGCCTTCCCAACAAATCCAAATCCTTTCTAGTCATACCACAGCCATCATCTGCCACCATACACATGTTCTTCTTGATACTAAAGCTTACATCGACTGTACTGGCACCTGCATCCACTGCATTCTGTAACAGCTCTCTCAAAACACTGTCAATACCGGTTATCTGAGTATCCGCGCGCAAAACCTGCCATGTTTCTTTCGGAAGAACGTGTATCATATCATGTCAAACAGTAGTATCCACCGATATCTATTTGACTCCCCTCAATCAATGAGCTAGTGAGCTTGTTGTATAGGCAAAACGTCACAGTAACCCACCCTGATTGTGCTGATCCCCTTCATAAACCATACAGTTTTGGTAGCTAGCACATCTTGTATGTACCATTTAGCATAAAATCACAAAGGCTACCGCCCATCAGAGACCTTATTGCCGGTATTATCCAACAAGAATGGGGAAGGCGGGAAGTAGTTCGGAGTGATTGGAGGCCGGGTAAATCTCATCGCGTCCCTGGCAATAATCAAATAACAATAATATCCTCAAAGTTGAGCCTTTGGCGTATTGCCAATCGTGAGAAACAGTAGCTGGGGGTTTATAGCAAATACAGATGTTGCTGTAAGCATGATCAGTCTTCCCCAAACCAATGGAAGACTTTATTAGGACTCTGAGAGTTTTTGTTTAGTTTCGCTTGGCCTTATATTTCCTGATGGAAGGCGAGTGTTAAAGATTCGAATGCAGTTGCCACGGTATGAGAACAAACCATTCAAGCCACCAAGAAGGATAATACCTTCTGGAACTGTTCCTCGACCAGTTCGCTCTGTGGGCGGTTCCACAGCATCGACTTTTGGTGTAAAGAGAACATATGCTCAAACTGCTGAATTGCAGCCTGCTAGATCGAATGACACCAGTGATAGGAGCAAAACTGATACAACTAGGAGATATTTTACCATCATGTACCGAAAATACACAACCAAGAAGAATAAAACATGGAACGGAGATGGATATGCTATCCTGATACTTGATGCTGCTATTAAATTGATATTCTACAATGAGCAAGGGAAGCCTCTCGGCTCAAGTACTAAAGTTCACATTGATACGCTTTTCGATTCTATTTATACCACAAAAGGTCTTGAGTTCCAGTTGGATTATGAAATATTTAATACTGATGAAATCAGAAAGATTAGAATATTACTAGGGAAAGAACCCGACTCTAATTTGATACCTTCTCAAACTTCTAGTAGCCAGCAAAATGCAATAGATAAGGGCATCTCCTCAGAATTACCAGTATCGCAACTTTTTACTAAATCTACTAAGAAATTCATCTCTCCCACACTAAAAACTAACCCTAATGTTAGACCTATCTCATCAATGAATAAGCAAATAGCGAAAACAAATAGACTAGAAAATATTGTTCCTACACAAAAGTTCAGAAGCTTATTTGATTGCAATACAATTGAGAATCCACTTATTATGAATACATTTCAGGGCTCTGAAGTCGACATTATAGTGGATCCCCTTTTATGCAAAATGCTTCGGAACCACCAGAGAATTGGAGTCAAATTTATGTATGATTGTTTATTGGGATTGGAAACCAAACTGACTGCTGAGTCTACTGATGACAAATCTTGCCGGCTTGAGAGAGACTCAGATATTAAAGGTTGCATTTTAGCCGATGATATGGGACTTGGTAAAACTCTAATGACAATCACATTGATATGGACATTACTAAAACAAACTCCCTTTGCATCAAATGTGCAGTGTTCACAACTTGGTGTACCTCTGAGTGGAATGATAAGCAAAGTAGTCATTGTATGTCCTGTTACTTTGATTGGCAATTGGAAACGAGAATTTAAAAAATGGCTGGGACTAAACAGAATTGGAATTTTAACTCTTAACCCCAAAAACAATGTGGACATGGATAAAATAAGTGTGAGAAACTTTATAAAAGTGAATAGAACTTACCAGGTACTAATTTTAGGTTATGAAAAAGTATTAACAGTCCAAGAAGAACTTCTTAAACAAAAAGATAAACTAGACTTACTTATATGCGATGAAGGTCATCGCCTAAAAAATGGAGCATCGAAAATTCTTAAAGTATTGAAATCTTTAGATATCGACAAGAAAGTGATTTTGACGGGGACACCGATACAGAATGACCTGAATGAGTTCTTTACGATCATCGATTTTGTGAATCCTGGAGTTTTAGGAACTTATGCAAGCTTCAAAAAGTTGTATATCAATCCTATATCAAGGGCGAGAGATATTAATAACAAATTCAATACAAAAGTAATTGAACAAGGTGAAGAGAAATCTAATCAACTAATAGAATTTACCAAGAGATTTATTCTTAGACGGTCAAACAATATCCTATCAAAATTTCTGCCTCCCAAAACAGATATTATATTATTCTGTAGACCTACCATTGAACAGATCAAAGCCTTCAGAGATATTATCGAAAATGTAAGGGTTGATATGAATAACATCACATTTAATACTTCCCTTGGGCTGATCAATTTGATGAAAAAGGTTTGTAACTCTCCATCGTTGTTAAGTAATGACCCTTACTATCAATCTAATGTGGATAGCAATATATTCACAGTTTCCAATAAATCTAACAGCTCCGGTAAATTAACTGTGCTTCTGGAATTACTGCTTGAAATCAAAGCTACTTCACCTATGGAGAAAGTTGTTATAGTGTCAAATTACACTCAGTCATTGGATATTATACAAGGACTCATGAACAGTAACCAGTTATCCAATTGCAGATTAGACGGTGCAACGCCAGCTAAGCAACGTGATATGTTGGTCAACACATTTAATAATAACCCCAACATTTTTGGTTTCTTATTAAGTGCCAAGGCAGGTGGTGTTGGATTAAATTTGATTGGTGCCTCTCGATTGGTTTTGTTCGATAATGATTGGAATCCAGCTGTTGACTTACAAGCAATGTCTCGTATTCACAGAGAAGGTCAGAAAAGACCATGCTACATTTACAGACTAATAACAACTGGCTGTATAGATGAAAAGATATTACAAAGGCAGCTCATGAAGCATAATTTAACCAGGAAATTCTTATCCTCAAATACCAGCGATACCGGCTCTGCAAATGACGATCTATTCGACAAATCAGACTTGAAAGATTTGTTCACAATTCATCAAAATACTAAGAGTAATACACACGACCTGATATGTAGATGCGATGGATTGGGTGAGGAGTTTGATGACGATGAAGAGGTATTAAAGGCACCTGCATTGGACGGAAGTTTTGAACAATGGTCCAATGCACTCGATGCTAAAAGAAAAATGGATGTATTAGAGTCACAAAGAACACAACTTGAAAAGAAACTTCTAAAGCAATGCCTTCTCGATTATAAACATATAGATCCTGATCGATCCTTAGACCTCTACGATGATGTTGCTACAGAGGTATACAAAAAAGGGAAAAAGAATATAACGTTTGCTTTCATCAAGGTTGGAAATGTGATAATAGAATGAAAAGGCTCACGATCTGAAAACAAGAATCGCGCACATATCTATCTACCTGTCCAACATATATATTGTAAATCCTTAAAATTTTGATATTCAGAACATATTTTATTCATATAATCGTACTACCTTCCTCTTCTATATGCAACATTTTTGTATTAATGTCAATTTTCTTTAGGCCAATTTGACATGAGCTAGAAAGCAGCGCAGAAAGGTTCAAGGGACAGAACATATTAAACCAAAATATAAACAATCCGGGATGACCTGAATTATTAAATGAAATGAGAAGGTAAAGTATTTAAACACTTTAATTTCAAGTGTCAGATTCTGGAATAGTTATTCGTTTTAATATAAGGGCAACATATCTACACGTTGAGAAGAGACTTATGCGATTCAAGGCACTTCTTCAGGCTATATTCCGGTTTAGGAAGACCAACTTCAGCATTTTACTAATAATCACATATGCAATCATCATAGCACTGTTAGTATTCGATAGGAGCAGGTACAAGTTTAATTTACCTAATGCCACAAGCGATAAGTTACGTCGCAACCTCCTAGAACAGGCATGGTCAGACCTACAAGTTATAACTCAATCGCCGCATCCTTACAGCTCAAGGAACAATGATGTTGTCCATGATTTTTTATTACAGAGAGTTAAGAATATCACCAGGAGCAATGATAACATATATATTGATGATGACTATAGAAACAAGTCATCAATACTGTTTCACCAACCAGATGTTTTTAACAGTACATCGAAAGTTTCACGGGTTGTATATTATGAATCTTCTAACATTATTGTTAAAGTCATGGGATCCAACAATGAGCTACCTGCTCTCTTAATATCAGGACATTTTGATTCGGTACCTACTTCCTATGGAGCAACTGATGATGGCAAAGGAATAGCCACTATGCTTTCATTACTAAACCATTTTTCGAGCTCTCAACCAAAACGTTCAGTGATTTTTAATTTTAATAACAATGAAGAGTTTGGTTTACTTGGCGCATATGCATTTACTTATCATCCTTGGATTAGAGACATTGAGTATTTCATTAACTTAGAAGGGATGGGTGCTGGAGATCGTGCAGTCCTTTTCAGAACATCTAACGTAGAAACTGCCGAGATATATAAGAAAGCAGTAAAGAGCCGTCCGTTTGGTAACTCTATATTCCAGCAAGGATTTAACAGTCGTTATATCGGAAGTCAAACAGACTATAAGGTGTATGATGAATATGGACTAAAAGGGTGGGACATTTCATTTTACAAACCCAGAGATTATTATCACACAGCAAAAGATTCAATACAGTACACATCTAAAGAATCTTTGTGGTCAATGCTTAATCAATCTCTTCAGCTTGCTATATATATCAGCAACGAGAAGCTAATCAAAAAGTCTTCATCCAACCCTGCTGTATTTTTTGACTTGTTGGGTTTGTTCTTTGTTGTTGTTGATACAAAGCATTTATTTTACGCTGATATTTTCATGCTAATTGTTGGTCCTATTTTGTTAATGATGAAGGCACATCTGGATAAACGTAGAAGGCTTGAAAGATCACGTCTAGTGCAATTGAGATTATTGTTGTCTCTCGGATTGTCTGTTGTTTTTTTGTTACTGCTTACAAAGTCTCTGAATAGCTTCAATCCGTTTGTGTATTCCGCCGATTATAGAACTCCTCTAACTGGACTGTTCCTGCTATTTGTTACTGTTAACTATCTCATTGTTACTTTAGCAGAAAGGTTAAATCCAACTGAAAGTTACAAAACTGTAGCTATCAACCAAATATTCATCATAGCTTGGTTAATGCAGCTGTATATTACTCTAAGAATGGCTAAATCTGATTTCACACTGACAGGGACGTATCCTTTGAGTATATTCTCAGGCTGTTTAATCGTCGCATTATCTTTAGGTTTATTTGGTACAAAAAATAAAGCAGTAAATGATGCACCTAATTCTAGTGTTCGGTATGCTAGTAGTCAAAATGATGAAGACAGCCCGTTGCCTAGCCAAGATCGTGGAGAAATTATTAATCAGGTAACGGATACAGGCAACCAAGAAGTTACCTCGAACACCAATACTGATCTACATTCGAATGCAGAAGAAGTTGATGAAAGAATGCCATTGTTATCAAATAACCATATTGGTGATAGTGGTAAGATGGATAAGAATTTCGATTTTTCAAAGCATTACAACTGGATAGTGCAGTTCTTGTGTATTGTGCCTATTTCATCATTCATATTCCTATTTTCATTAGATTACACTCTTGACGCTATTCACAAAATGGTCCAGGAAACAACAGATGATGTTCAATTGATTTGTATTATCATTACTATTGGCGTGATACTTCTTGCGCTGCCTATTCTACCATTTATTTCAAAGTTGAACTATCAATCGTCAGTTATCATTGCAATAATTGGAGTATTGTTATTCGGTAAGTCTCTTGTAATGCAACCATTTTCAGAAATAGCGCCTCTCAAAGTGAGGTTTTTACAAACGGTAAATCAACATGACATATCAAAATCATCGGTTAGTCTTTTCACTGCAAAAGATATTCCAATTAAAGAAATGATATACGACTTACCAAGCGTTAAATCACAGTCTACTCTGGTCAATTGTACAGTATTTGGCGGATCTAAAATTTGTGACTATTATGGACTGCCTCCTAATCTTGTCGATAGCGAGGGTAATAGACAAAACAAGAACCTAATGAAAATCGAAGTCTTGAAAAATGATAACAATGACACACAAAGGTCACCTTACGCTCCATTAAGTGCAGAAATAAAAATTAATGTGAGTGAGAATAGAGTTTGTTCACTGGCATTCTGGTCCCAGTCATCTAAGCAGAGTCCAGTAAAGAAGTTTTCCGTAATAAAAAGCAATAATAACAACACTAATTCAGTGTCTAATTCAATAAAATACGCAGATGGTATTGATGAAGTACTTATCCACAAATTAGATTTTGATGGTGCTCACCACTTCTCAATTGAATGGCTACCCAATATTCCATTTGATCTAGATTATGACCCTGTAATTGATGGGCATGGTGACAATAATATTGAAATAACTGTAGCATGTTTCACAGGAGAGGCTGACTCATTATCAGTGGTGAATGGCCATCCACTTAAGAAAATTCCAGCATTCGACGAGGTCGTGAAATATTCGCCAAAATGGTATACTTTCACAAACAGAGACAGAGGTCTAGTAGTGATTAAAGATAAAATTCAATTGTGAAATATGAGCCATTGTATTTAATTAAGTATTACATTATGTACTACAGGAAGTGTTCTAGTTAGGTTGTTAGTTAATAAACAGTCATAGTACTTTGGTGATAAACTCATTGTTGTTCATTGACTGAATTGGTTTTAAAACTACATTTCCATCATTTACTTGATAGTATGCATTTGGATTTGGTTGAGGCAATCCCTGAATCATCGAAACATGCTGGGGTTGATAACGACCATTTTCTGTAGAGACTATTTGTGGAGTCACCAGCTCTTGCTTTTGGGTAGCATGATTAAATACCACAAAAGGTTGTTTTGTTGTATATTGCTGTTGTTGTTGCTGTTGGAGAATCTGATTTCCAACCACAATATTCTGCCCATTAGGCTGTTGAATTGTCCTAACGTCCTGTATTGGTGCATTTAGAGTTTGGCTCATAGAGGAACTCAGCTGAGGATTTCTCCCATATTGTTGTGCATGAGCAGATGAAGGCGTACCCGTAACACTTTGCTTTCTAGTATATACTTCAGAGCCTGGAGGTTTTTGGGTGTATGCAATGCTATTTGTTCCGTTAGCGGTGTTAAGTACCCTTAAAGTTGACTGATCTGTTGGTGGCTGCGTTGTAAGAGTTGTCACTTGTCCTGCAAAATTCTTAATTGCACCATCGTTAAGATTATTCTTATCAATTATTTCTAAATCATCTATGTTTTGGAAAAGAAAGGAATCTCTGCATGTTTCGTATTCTAGAAGAAGTTTCATGGATACTTCTGGTAACGAGTAAACAATGTTTGGATGAGGTGTAGATTGAGAATTCAATTTGACATACTCATTTCTTAAACTTGTTAGTTCTTGTTCTGTTGTAACATCATGTTCTTGATATACAATAGAAATAGCATGATCAAGTGCTTCAATAGCATTTGTGAGTTGTAGTGTTACAGTATAGACTTGTGAAATACCATGCCATGCAACTGCAGCAAATCTTTTGTAGTAAGATAACTCTTTTGGCGGTAAAACGTTCTCAAAAGACATAGCTAGGGATATTGCTTGTGAGTAGGTAGCCAGTGAATCTTCTAGTTGACCCAAAGTCAGATATAATGACGCCACAGAAATCCATATGAAAGGTAAGTTAGGTGTTAATGATAACGAGTTTTGGAAGTATTCGTATGCAACCTGTGCATTTTCGTGCGGGTTTAGTTTTAACATGTTTCTTGCAATCATGTAGTTGAGTATTGATTTGTGGTATACACCTTCTTCCGATAGCGTAGCAGCATGGTTATTTAGTATTTGAAGCTCTAGGTTCAAGTAATTTATCGATTCCCTTAGATCAACGCCTTCAATGAAACTAATTTGACCTTGTAATATTTTCAAGGGCTGAATTGATAACGACGAGTTGTAGTTACGTTCTGATATGCTTAGAAACTCATTTATAACTTCGAGAGGAGAATCATTGTTATAGCCCCGTTTTCTCTTTCTACCGGCCTCGTTTATATTACCTTCTGTTAGATAGATTGTTGAAGCATACAACTGGTACGCATATGAGAATACTTGCAGGAAATTTATTGATCTCTTCTTTTGAGTTCTTGAAAACTCCTGGCTGATAGCTTGGAATATCTCAAAGCATTTAGGTATGTCGCCAATATTTCTAGAGTACTGCATATAGCAAACCAGAATTTGATAATATTCCTTTGATGATTTATCACTATATGACGAGATCAATGCTTCATATTGAGTCTTCAAAGAGCTGTCATCAAGGAAAGACATTATCCTCGCCTTCAGCAACAAGGTATCTTGATCGTCAGATTTAAGCTTCAGAGCGTAGTCAACAGCATTTAACGAATCTTGTACGTTGTTCAGCTTGAAATAAGATAATGCGATAGCTTTCCACACTCTATAATCGCTGAGTATCTCATTATCTCTACCATTCACTAAGAATGTGACGACATTATAATAATCTTTGTTCTTTAGATATAGCCTGACTAACAGTAGGATAGTGCTGATGTGTTTTTCTTGTTCTAGCAATTTCACCAGTTGATCGAAGGCTAACGTAGATAAGCCGAGATCAATAGCAAGCGATCCGCATTTCCTTGTAACATCTCCATACCAAGAACTGAACTCTTCACTCATCCTTGTACTTTCCTTGCTAGTATTTCTTATCGAAAAATGGTTTCTAGTTAAACTCTTTCAAAGGACACTTTCCAGTAATCCTTATTGTGTTATTTATGACTATTAGGTATTCCCCTTTTTACCCGTACCGTACCTAGTACTTTAATAGTCGATAGGGTCGTTTCCACAATATGTAGCCACTTTTTTATTTTTTTAGAAAATCAGTGTTATCTTAGTAGAATAAAGATTTTAGCTTATTATATCAGTTCCACCAATGCCAAACAAAATCCTCCCTACTATCAATTTTCTAAAAATTTACAGACAATACAGATTAGTCGTTGTTGTTTTTCTTCTTAGTAATTCAGGTTTTTATTTTTATATGCTCAAGATTAATATATTTTTAACATAAAGTACTATATGTACTACTATTACAATATTATTTTTTTTTTTGAGGAAAAAAAAATAGGAAAAAGATGGGTCAATCCTTGATGTTTTCCTTTCCTTGATATATAAATGATACCAAGGAAAAAAAAATTAAAAATGGGCTGTTTTCTTTCTTCCTGTCCTTCTCATCTTTTTTTTTTTTTTTGTTATAAATATGCACCAAATATTTGCAAAGGAATAGGAAAGGAAAATAAAATAAATTGGTTCAAGAAAACTTAGAAGGTTGTGAACAAGAAAGAAAAAAGGAAAATCATTTTAAGTTATCTCGTCCCTTTTCTTTTCCTATTCCCTTCTTAAACAGAATGATATTAAATACATTCAAAAAGTAAGTTTTTTGTTGTTGTTGTTTTTTTTTATTTATTTTTCTTGTTTCTTATTTAGTAGTCTTACAGTATTTGTTTTACATGGGCATTTTAATTTGGTTGGAATCCCCTCTTGAGATACTGAGTAGCATTGCCCACTCTTTTCCCACACATATCCTTCGAAATCTTTCATCCTCTTTCCCAATCTCTATGTTGATATTTACTGGTAGGTGTTATGTGATGTTAAGCTTCTTGTTGGTTTTTTCTTTGACAAATCTTATGATTTTGAGTTCAATTATCCTGCACAAATCGTTGTCAGTTCTCTTTTTTCTTCTTCTTCTTTTTTGGGTCCTTCAAATTACTTCAAGTAATAATTCTCTGCTTCTGGTCGTCATTTGGAAGAACTTCTTCCCACCATCCTGCGGAACATTCTGTATGCTGTGGTCGTGTTGCTATTCCTTTTTTTCTTCTTCTAAGCTGAAAATATGCGTGATTGCTCAGATAATCATGCAGGGGATAAAGAAGAATTTCTTGTTTTCGTTTTCTATCCCACTGCTCCCTCCCCCCGCAGTTCCTTTCCCTCCCTGTGTGATTTTTCTTTCTTTTTTGCATTTGGAAAGCCACTTCATGAAAGAGACACATTCAGAACGATTTCAGAACGGGGATGTATGGAACCAGTAAGACAAATTCCTTGCTTTCCGTTTAATTTTCAGTTTGTAGTGGAATAAGCATCCTTCTCTTTTCTTTCTGAAAGTGGGCAACAGTATTTCTCCGTACTGCCCTCCTTTTTTCTCAAGATGGAAGAGAGAAGGGGGGACAAGGAGGCAGGGCCTTCTATATTCTCATGCGACAACAATAGAAGCATTCCATGTACACGAAAGTACCTGCGTTCCATTCTGTGTTGCATTTAGGGTATCGTCTAAAAAAAGAAGCTACCTTTTTTCTTCTTTCTTCTGTTCTTTGAGAGAAAAAATTCGTCATTTTCTTTCTCTGATTACTGCTGCATTTTCTTTCCTGGTTTCATGTTTATTGTCTTGCCTGTATGGGTCTTATTCCATTTTATCTTTTCCGTCACTCTCGGCTCTTTTATTTTTCTTCCCACAGATCGGGGCGGGGAGTGTCTCCACATAATCTTATGGAAAAGTGGAAATTCTCCCTCGTAGGCTTTACCGGGATCTTCCCCCCCCTTACTAACTGTACGCATACTTCTCTACACCCATTTTAATTGGGGCAAAGGAAGGTGATTTTCTTATTTTTCTTAGCTTTTCCCCTACAAATCTCTGTTCCGAGCCTTATTGCTCCATGCGAGATATCTACGCTTTTGTATTTGTCTCCTATATAAATCAACACGCAAAAAAATAAAAAGGGCCACCCCGGCAACGTTCGCTCCTGACCCTTCCCCTTGCAATTGGTCCAGCCACTCTCTCCTCTCTTCTATCTTCTCTCTAGGGACTTCTCCTAAAACTCTACCATTTTTACAGTAAGAAAAGAAAAACTAAGGACGGAGATACGTTCTCATGTCGCTGGCTATACAATCCACCCTTCTCGCCCCTTCTTAAAGCCCTCAAATGGTAAATGCAATAGATCAACACTGTTCGCCCATTAAAATATACCTGTGTGACTTACACTCCCGACCATGAGACATTACAATTACAGAGGTTTGGGGACAGCAAAATCGCGTTGGAAGGTGGCTATGAAGTTCCATGGTGGTATCTCCAGCCTGGATCTTTTTTTTTCATTATTGTACTTAAGAAAGAAATAAAAATAGCTTCTGGCTGTCGTATCTCACAATTTTGAGAAATGCAGTTATGAGGACTTTACGTAGACTTATTTATCTCGAATTGAAAAAACACGCCCCACTTATCTTCCACTCCTTAGGAAACCTGCGAGAACAGATCCCTCGTAGACATGCAGCTTCAAAGAAAAAACTGAAAACAAACAAATGAAAAAAGAAATTAAGGTTTTCCACCTCTCTGATTAGACAACTGATTGTCCCAGCCCTTAATTTTTCTTTGCTATGGAGATTTCCTGTAGGGGAACATTGTCACAAGAAAAGTTGAAATTGAAGGTCGAATATGACGAACGTTTTGGGACACGAATTTTGTTTTTCTTTGAGTCAAACCGATTAGCTCTAAGGCTGCTACTGGCTACTGGACTGGACAGTTCTGTGTGGGTACCGGTGCATAAGCTCGGTGGTAGAGTGGACTTTCGAGGTTACCAAGTTCATGTTCAATTTGTATACCCGATGGCGGATGTTACAACTACTGGGAGATATTTCTTTGTTGAAACATAGTTTATTTTCGCTATCATAGAACCTCTCTTGCATAGGGGATGACAAGTTGCTATCTATCTTGAAACAATACAGCAGAAATATGGGCTTCTACGTATCAATCTCAAATGAACTTCCCTCTTGCAATGACACAGTTTCTTCAGAGCTGTCCTGTTGTGTCTTGACAAATCCAGATATTCATGTATTCTCCACGGAACGAGGTGTTCGTATACAATAATACCTCGTGATCTTTGCAGTAAATGTCGTGATACTCTTTTTTTGCGTTTACATTGATTTAATGTTTTTGAAGCTAATGTGACACATACACTTCGGTGCCAGCAATAATATATCTATGCTCCAGGATAAACTTTTATGTCACCACATGCTTTTGCGGCAAGTAATCACAAAGACATTTGAAATGATAGTGTAACCAGGGGCCTCAAAGAGGGCCAACCTTGTGTTTAAAAGTCAGACCAAATGAATGTCATGAAATTTACATATATAGCCTACGTTTAGTGAACTTTCAATAATGTAACGAAATAAAATCAATAATACTACACAACAATATAAGTAAGTCAACAGTACAATAATAGTAATCTGGAGCTGCTAATAATAAAATATATATATCTACCAAACGCTAGAGCATAGAGCCGCTAAATTTTAGGAAAAAAAATAAAAAGCCTTACTAATCGAGCCAACCTTGTACTGCTATAGATAAATCTCACAAAACGGCTAAAACTAAGAAGGATTATTATAATGGAGAACTGGATAGAAAATAGCTCGACTTTGTTCAATCATAATGGCAACAATTTAAACCTGCGCCAATTCCGAACATATCCCGAAGAACTACTTGATACAGTTGAAGACGATGCACATTTGTTTTCCTCCCCAACAAACTACACAAAAAAGAGTTCAAAATATGAAGCTTTGTACCTCGAACTGGACCATCTACGCCCGAATTGCAAACATATATGTGGCAAGAATAAACTCTATTTACCTAGAAGCTTCCAACACCATAAACTGACTAGAATGATGAGGTTAAGCTACGAATCACAAAGTTATGAGGTTAAGAAAAACTTTAAGTGTCCGCCATCGGCCTGTATCTTGGAGAGCCATTTAGAGAGCGACACAAGCTGTAACCACTCCAGCTCTGCAGGCCCGATAAAAAGGACTGACTTGATAAACTATCGGTATTTGAGGTCTCGTGACAGCCGTAAAGAAATAATGTGCAGGTTTTGCCTTGGCGTCAACTGGGTTGACTCGACTATTTACTTCAAACACCTATTTCTGGCGCACGGAATAATCACAAGACTAGATAACACAACAGATTGGTATCACATAAATCAAAAGAAAAATAACATTACCACCATAAAGCTGGAAGATTACATGACATTCTATGTTCAAGAGGTGAAAAGCTCAGCCATACAATTCACAAGAAATGTTCTACCTCATGTTGTGGTGAGATTATTACCTATACCTTCAACTTATTACTCTTCCATAATGGGCAGCGGATTCCGTAGAACCCATGTACTTTGTCCCAATTGCAACCGGTATATCCGTATCGGTTGGTGTGAACATGATGAGATCATCCAGAGACAATATGAAGACTTTGAGTCCCTAAACATTCAAACCTTCAAAGAGTATTCCAGAATCTCCTATATTCAAACAAGAAATAGACAAGAGATCCAAGGCGTATACGAAAATTATTTTGTACACTACCTAGAGTGTAACTTTCGCGATTACGATTCTACGTGTTTGTACATAATATTTACGGACTAATTGAAACAGCTAGTATTTCGCCGTCCTCTCATACTCAATAAAAGTCACAGACAATATTGAATTATATCAAATTGAACTATATCAAACACACCATTTTTGTAGTTATATTATGATTTTTATTACTTTTGAATCTAAGATCTCTCCTATCCTAAAACACAGCAACAATAAACATAACACCGACATCTTTTTATTAGCAAGTCTCTTATCTTATCTCAATATTTTTTTGTAACATTTCTCAGTGAAAGATCTCAGAAAAGTCAAAATGAAATGTAACCCCGATATGTATATGAAAGTAACAAAAAACTTTAACAGAAAGTCCCGCCCCTCTTCCTCACCTTCATGTATTTCCGTTCATATTCTCATAAGTTTAACATGGCCAGACCCTTGAACTAATTCAACTTAATTAATCTTACCCAAAGCACGCGGAAGCACATTGACGTGACACCCTGAACAAAGAAGCGGGCTGATGTATGATGTATAAGAGGGTCCCAATTTTCCGTTATATTACAAACATTACATAAAAGTTTTATAATATCTCTCATCTTTAGATATTGCATACAACGTTCTGTATGAAGATGTAGGAAGTAGTGTAGGAGGATCAGAGTGGAGAAGCAGATGGAGTGGAAACATGGCAACAAACGTTACATAGAACAGTTTAATTGCAAGCAATCATGGGGAGGGAAGAGTCTCTACTTGCGAGATAGTGCTTAGACACTTCCCCTCCGTCCATAGACCCTCTTGGGGCCATTAATATGCAACTAGAAGTGTAACTGGACGTGCAACGTTAATCAGTGAGTGCCTCATTTCCTGTCTAGAAATTGGGAACCGCATCTGTCGGTCAAAACCGATATCCAAAGACCGAGATCTAGGCTAAACCTTGGAAGCCCCAACTAACCTCCGCACCGGTTTCCCCACGCAGTTTCTCACACAACTTCCCAATCCTAATCTATTTCAAAGAAACTTGTCTTCCACGAGAAATTGGAGTTGTCTCCCCTCTGTCATCTGGTTGGAGTCAAAGTGATAACCACCTCCACATATGCACGTGGTGTATATCATCTAACGTTTACGTCTGACCTGGATGAACCCAAAATGAGATCTTTAAATTTCCCTTCACCCTCGGCCCCCCCCATGTTTCTTGGTCCTTTTCTTTCCAACCCGGGGGTGGGGGGGGGTCTTTATTTGTCAGCATCTACTAATCCTTCAAAAAACAACAACTGAACTACTCATGAGTCTTCATAGGGGTTTTGCTTTTCGTTTTGACAGCTTGTACGTACAAGTGTCTGAGTGTTTGGAAACACAGTTAGCGATTGAGAGAAAAAAAAAGCTCAGATAATGTAGCAGGATTTGATTACGGGTCGGGGGGAAGATGAAGTTACAGGTGTAAAAACGTGGGATATCAGGCAGATAACAAGGTTACAGAGAGAGGTACGGAGAGGTACGGAGAGGTAAGGGAAGGGAAGGACTGGTCACTTAGAAGATGCAGTTAAACATCGCGGGAGGAAACTGTAAATTGAGTAGAAACAGATGGATAAAAAAGGGTTGCAAAAGCAGGAATGTTACCTTAACAGTTACGATCACAGAAAATGGTGAAGGATGTTTGCTAATTTACTGGTATTGTCCACGGCTTTCTTCCCTCCCCCCGCCGCCAAGTAGGAGTTTCTACTGTCATAGATTACTTAAAATGCCTCAGTTAGATCTTAAATCAAAAGAAGGTTGTTGAATTGAGATCTACGTAACTGTGACATCATAACAATGATGTAAGTAACATCTAGCTACATATTCCTACTTCCATTGAAAAGCGTGTAGGCAGGAGCTGCCATACTTTGAACAATGGGGGAGTATATACTCTGCGGGTATTGAACGCTACAAGTTGATTCCCGGTGCACTTTATCCCTTTATTGTTGGCTATTCCAAAAGACCAATACAATAGTGTTTGGGGGGCCAGTAATTTTTGACCCAACGAAGTTGTATGTGATTGTGCCTATTTGCAACCAAGTCATGCTGTTCCAACAGAGTCAAATTAACATATAACCCTCTCGAACAAGCAACATCTTGTTTTGTTGAGCCCTATTCATTTAGATTTTATCTGCAATAGTCACTAGCCTTCTCATAACATCAGAGATATTTAGCCGGATGACCCTTATGTAATTGAGAAGACAGCCACCAAAAACAAGGGTGGCTTCAGAAAACAACAAATACAGCAGCTTTGTATATTTGCTCTGAGCTTCGCCTTATCGATGCCCAAAGGCGTCATTATTTGGTCACCTTTCCTTTTCTCACCCTTCTTTGTTTACAGAAGAACAAGTTTCCTTGTGTAAGGTCTTCCCATCCTTATCTCAGAATACTCTCAAAACAAACTCATACACCTAAAATAACTTTGCCATTGTAACACCAATCCTTGGAAAAGGTTTGGCAATTTTTTCAAAGACAATACCAACATCCCATCAGAGGTGGATGAACAGAAGTGAGTTTAACAATTATTATAAACCCACACACATAAGAAATACAAGGCGCTTTCTTACCATTGCCCAAATGGTGTATTGAATTTATTTATAGAAACTTACCAACAAGAAAAAAATTGCCATTTTCATGGTCCAATGCTTGCCTAAAAAAAATTCCATTCACTCAGTGAGAAATTTCTACTTAACGGACAATTACGTAGCTGGAAAAAACTACACAGGATGTCTTTGCATTAACAATACATGAGTACTTCATAGTACCAATTCACTGTATGTTTCTCTTTTGTCCAGCACTAAACAGACACACCAATGTGGTTCTTGGTAAACCCGTTTATACTATAGTGTTAAAGATATTTTGGGTTTGTTCAGAAAGCCGAGTGCCATGATCCATTCCATTTCAACAAAACAATTACAGTAAACGGATTACCAGCGCTGTTAAAATGGGTTATCTATTCTCGAAAAACAATAGCAAGATAAAGTATTATGATGAACTCGGTATCTCCGAGATAATGGGCTTCCACAACGGTTCCTATGAGCTTTAAGAACAAATAGCAGCAAAACAACCCCAAAGTAACCCCTTTCAAGGCGACTGTTCAAGACTCCAGTGTAAGTGCCTAAACGTCTCAAGGAATTCTCAAAAACAAAACACCGTAAGTCACATAGAAGAAACACCGCGCTTGACTACCATGTTTCCTTTGCCAGCAGGGTTTTTGGTGCCGTTTGTATGTATGGCCGTAGTTTTGCTGAGTTTCAACGTTGTGCTTGTACTGTTAAAATTCTGTGTGAATCCTGTTATATGATTGAGTCTGGAACATTGAAATGAAATCAACTTTGTCGTTTCAATATTCCAATATCAATTGCCGTTTGTGCAGGGTGCTGTGAGAGAAAAATAGAGCAAAAAACGACAGTTGACTCTTAATAGCAGATAGCAATCAATAGTAGAATAGTCACTCTGTGCTTCTTTTCTTCTGATTCTATAACAGCCTTGTGAGCCTTGAAACAACACAGAAAGAGCCCAAGAACAATAGAAGACGTAACTCTGAAAACGTTAAAATGCCCATAGGCCTCTGTAGAACATGAGTGAGCTCTCGCCTCGAGAATACCCAATTGCACTCAACACTGTTACTCATCTAGCACACATCCAGCACAGATACATATGCAGGCATCAATGATATAATCGTAGCAGATTTACAGAACATATTACAGATGGACTACGCAGGTTTATCTGAGGTATAACTAATTGACAACACATTAGGCATGTTTACTTAATACGCGGTTTCTTAAGAGCTCTCGCGTCTTCTTTCTGGCTATATTTTCGCCCTTTCCCCTATTGTTTTGAATCTTTCGTACATCGTATATCATTTTTTTTTTGTCGAATTCACCGCTATTTGTACAGACAGTCTCTAGGGGAAAACCCGGTTAAAGTAGGATGGACAGAGCCGGCATACTTTCTTTGGCAGCTTTTCTTTTTCTTCAATGAGTGCTAAATAGGTTCTTTTCTTTCTCTAAATTTCAATACACAGTAATTGAAATTGAGTTTTCCTTTTCTTCTTCTTGTAGTAGAGGGACAAAGAGAAGGAGAGAGAGAGGGCATATGTGTATAGCCCTATTCTATCCGGGACTCTAAATTATATCACTAGTTTTTCTTAAAACACCTTACTTATCGAATCCATACAGAAAAGTCGAAAGAGCCAAACAGGATAGTGCCCTTCGCGTTTGTATGTCCAAGACAGATACAGTTGCAGTACTCGCAGCGTCAAGTGCAATGAAGAAAACGAGGAGTGACAAATACAAGCAAAGTAGAACTGAGTTTGATAAGGACGTGGATCTGTGAATGGGGTAGCTGTGTTTTTTTTTCTCCCTCTTAATTGCGTTGTTTCAATCGATTGTCCCGCGCTATTTTATGGTATCCTGATAACAAATTATTGTAGTAATGGAAGTCAGCAAACACACTTATTCCTGGTAGAAAGGGCTGCACAGATCCTCCGTTTTCACTATGAAACAATCAGAGGAATAAGAAAAGAAAAGCCGATAGAAAGTAAAGAGTCTAACTCTTACTGTGCTGCTTTTCGTTATATCCACTTAGAGATGGCAGCACAACAAGCACACTTTTGATTGGTGCTGTATACAATGTGTGTATGTGACTAAAAATGAAGTAGGAATATGCGTAGTAAGAAATGCTGTATGACTATAATCCCAGCTGGGAGGAGTGCTTTGTAACAAGCCTTCTTTTTTACCCGTACGTATCTGTCTCCGCAGTTGCAGAGAAACAGAAACAAAACAACAGATACTACGAATTCCAGCAAGCAAATGTTTATCACCTTCCTTTGTTTTATACACTGCCCGTTCAATGACCGTTCGCCCCTCCTTCCTTGTTTGTCCTCTAACGGGGACCTCCTTTTTTGGGTAACGCTCTCTCTAGGGCTTTTTCCCACTCATCTCAACGACATGATCTGTGGAAGGAGCTTCTCTTTATTCAATTTCCTATTTAGGTGTATATGTAGAGAAGGAACTGCAGTGAAATTCTCGAACATCTGCAATTTCACACAGTGTTGTTAGCAATGAAATTATTTGAGACCAGCTGCTGCGCGAGAGACTGAGCAACTCTAAAGGAGAGATACGGTTCATTCTTTGGGCATTGATCATTTGCACAGTCACTCAAGTTTTAGCTTTGGTTTATCCCCGATGTTGAGAAATCAGAGTAGGAGGAGGAGGGGGGAAACCCAAGAAGGATATGGAGAGGCATGGAATTTGCTGTGCTTAGGAAATTCCGTCTACCAGCCAGAACGTGGCCAGAGGAGGAAAGTGGATGTTCTGGCAGAATTGATAGTTGGAAGAATAGCACAGAACTCAACTTGAACAAAAATAAAAAGTACGAAAATTAGGGAGTGTGTAGGCAAAGCACGAAGAACCCTTTCCATCTTGTGGTCGGGGGGGGGGGACCCTGTTCCTACGGTGGTTTGTCACTCAGGTGAAGGTTGTGGGTTGAGATTACAAAATCGAATGAGGGTTAACAGGAGGTCTTTTGCAATTTCTGAATAATACGTGTTGGGTGAACATTACAAGAATATTACAATTTAGAAGAAAGTTGTGCACAACGCCTTCTAGGGGTGATTCTCGGGGAACTGTGGGAGAGATTTGAGAAGGAGCTGAAAGCGGAATAGAAACCAGGTACGTGGGATGTGGGAATAGAAGGAGGGAACAGAAGAAAAGCCGTTACAAGTACTGTAGAAGGAGGGGGTATTGTGAAAGAAAAATCTCGCAGTGATTATCAGGGAACCTTAAAAGGGTAAATTACAGGGAGAGAGCACAGAAATGCTGGTAGCAGGATTGGTCTTTCCTTCGTGTACTTCCATACATCTTCCAGGATCTTTTTTCTTCTTCTACGGATGAAACACTGTCTCCGATCTCAAAAAATCTGAACTGTCCGTCCGTTAAAGAGGAAACTATAAGCCTTCCATACATGAAACCAGAGAAAATGAGACATAGAAAATCGAACAGAATTTTTATGTACACAGATGCACGCAGCTTTCTGTGAGTACTTGAGAAGCTTTTTCTTCTTCTTCTTCTTCCATGCTAGGAAAACGTTCTCAAACCCGTAAAATTTCAGTTCGATTCCTTCTTTTTGGAGTCTTCCATTTTCCTTCCCCTGCAGTGATTGTTCCCTGTGTCCCTACTCAAAGAACATTTTAATCATTTACCATGATGATGTTCGAGACCTTCGTTGGTCCTTTTCTCCGCTTTCTCCACTAGGGAATTATGACCCAGTTTCGTTCTCTTTGTTAATCATTTTCTAATAATAAAAAAAGAAAAATGTACTTTTGAATGAACTTCTTCTCCTTCATTTCTACCCACTAATTTAAAGAGAATAAGTTCCGTGCTTTTGCACTGCTTCGCCGCACCAATGCCCTTTTGCAAGTTCTTTTAGTAATCTTATGGGTAAATTTGACGGATCTAATTCCCATCAATACTTTGTTCAGTACGCTCCCTGCAGTGGGAATAGGGCCAGCTTTTCACTCCCTCCCCTTCTTCACTTTATGGCCCTCTTGACCTGAAAAAAAAAATTTAGAAAAAAATATGAAATTATTAGATGTTTCTAACATATCAGTAATTTACAAAAGTGAATATTACTGAATAACAGAGCACTACATAGATACCTACAGTTCATAGAGAAAACTGGAAAAAGGGCCTTTTTCTTTTCACTGCCTACTTTTCTTCTGTATCAACCGTAGATTAGCAAGCAATTGCAAACAAAATACTAGTGGAAGGAAAAAAAAAAAAGTAGATGGGATTACCATAATATTTTACAAAGATTACTGAACCTTTTCCTTAATGCAACTTGACATTAATTGCTTTAGAGTCGAGGAGGAAAATGAACTGTGAAAAACCACCCTTTTGGAAATATTATAAATATAGACCCAGATCTTTGAATTCCTGATGGTTGATGTCCGTTGATATGGCTTTCCATTTTCCTATTTATTTTACATTTATATTGTTATAGTTATAGACAGACAAAACCAAACATCAAGTATATTTTTGGCTTACCTATAATAGACATCAGTCAAACAAATATATAGTATCCCATTTTTTCTCACACTCCAGAGCGAAAATAGAGATACATCACACAAAGAGAAGCCCACAACACCTGCTATTTCTAGAATACAATATTATAAACCTTTTTGCTGGTATCAAAAGGTTTTAATACAATTCACATACTATTAAGAAATAACTGATTACTAGGATATAACTAGTATTCCAATATCACGCTGATAGAAAAAGACAATAAACTACCAGTGAAAGATGATTTTTGAAAGTAATCCTTTAAACTCCTTCATGCTAGATGATGAAGAGCGTTTCAAGATAGACGACTACTTAGACTGCTTCAATGACATGAGTCTCCCTGCTATCCAAAACACCACGGTGATTCAGCCTTTCTCCATGTACAACGAAAGTTACGAAAAGCTTTTCAATGAAACAGACTCTATAATATCAGATGAACCATCTAGTGTTTTCGAACTGGATACAAACTCCAGAAGAGATACTCTAAAGTCCGAAGGTTTTATCTCATTAGAACACCCAGATATGCTACAAAAGCGCGATAGCGATTCTCAATACCACTTCAAAAACGAACTTCCATACCCAAGAGATGAAGTAGTAAAGATGGCTGAAGCTTACCCACCATCATTGCAGAAAGTTGAAGAAAGTGTATCGCCCAAGTCTTCCTGCATACAACCTGCAGATGATGAAACTTCAAACGCTTTTGATGAGAAGTTCTCTGCACAAGCCGAGATAAATAAGACATCAGAAGACACTAAATTCATTTGCAAAGTATGTCTCAAGAAGTTCAAAAGACCAAGCTCGCTAAGTACACACATGAATATCCACACAGGTGAAAAGCCTTACCCATGTCCATTTGATAACTGTACGAAGAGCTTCAACGCCAAGTCTAACATGTTGAGACACTACAAGCTACACTTCAAACTAAGTAATGGTGCTTACATTCTACCGACCGGTGAGATCTGTGCTGAGAAGCCAACTGCAAAGCAGCTTCTTCATAGTAGTAAAAGAACTTCATCAAGAGTACAGAAAAAGAGAAAGACTTCAAACACTACAACATCCACTTACGTAAGCGATGGCTACCCATCAGAGGTGGATGTTTCTGGTTCTGCTACTCCACTAAATAATGATGTTCTATGCAAACCATACCTAAATGTTTTACACCAAGGAGGTGAAGCTTCATCAATATGATCCCACTGTCCCTCCATTAGTATATTGCATTCAATTTATTCTTCCACTTGCTAAGTGTTTGCTCTATCTACAGCACAAGATTCACAAGAACAATAATTATACTTTCAGTTCTAATAATGTTTTATTTTTCTTTCTCATTTCCAATTTAATCATTAATTTTTTTGTGATACCTTTTTCAACAAAAGGATCTTATTGTTTTTTGGCCAATCTCAACTTATCAATCTACTAAGATTTTTAATTCGATATATTACATCTTTTATTTCAAAATGGATTTGAGAATACCCCTCCTTGCTTTACTCATGGGCTGGATATTCTCTCAAGTGTACTCTCTATTTTTTTCTATTTTACTTTTTCTTTTCTTTTACTCTTAAGTTATTTAATGCGTTTTTCATACAGTTATAGCTAATTTAATATTAATGAGGTTTAGTTTCATTATTACAAACAAGCTCGTCTTAACTTCGCTCTACATCTGGGAATAGAAGTCAATTGTAAACATCTTGGAAGGCTATGGGCATGATAAGAAGATTCAGGAAAAAGAATCTTAATCTGATTGAGATTCAACTAATAACTAATTTTGCCGAAGAATCTTAACTGACTATTTATCAAATCTTTCTATTTTTATCAACAGGGCATCAAGAGAGGGAGAAAACCGTTTTCTATTTTCAAAGGCTTCGACACATAAACTTGTATTAATTAAACAAACAGTCTCCTTTTCATTATAAGGAATTCTGTTTTTGCTAATAGATATTTTTGTAGTTCACTTGGATCTAATCATATTGCTTGTACTAAGTTGCTCTCACTTTGATGAGAGTTATCTCTTCCGCAAACTCCCCATGTTCTGTTGCAAAGGCTGCCTCCTTCTGGGGACAATGTCCACCGATCACAACATGTATTTGCTAATGTGAAATTCCTTTAATTGTGATAGATCCTGTCTGTCGAGGAAACTGGATTTTGAGTCCACCGTCATGATGAATTTCCTGCCTACCATTGTGCTCAACCAAACCTGTCAACGTTTCGAAGGACAATTACAGACCAATCTGTTTCTCTGTCCATATTTTGAGTCTGCACAAAACACCAACCTTCACCGAGTCTCGCATCCCTATTAAGTTTTCTATCGTGCTTTTCGGTACTACCATTTTTTTCTTTTTCCTGAGCTCATCGTAAGACCCATTCCGCAAATCATTCTAAAGAAGCTCAAATGTAATTGAGAAAGTATGAGAGAAGGAGTGGTGAGGAAGAGGGATAAAGCGTAGATGAGGATTAACAAATAGCTGTGGTTACTGTTGGGAGGTATTTTGAGCAGATTAATCCTCTAAATCAAATGTTGTGGGGTATGTCCATGCTATTGCAGTGTCAGAATGAGACAAGTAGTCCTGACAAAAAAAATGATAGGATGATTATCTTATTGACTCACCAGAAGAACTCAGTGGGTTAAACTCTGTGTTCTCATTTTGATTAATTTAAATTGAATAATAAATACTTTATATGTGGACATTACCTAACCTACGTGTTTTCAATACAGAGCTAGTGAAGGAATATTTGATATAATTTTCGATATATCGGACAGTTCTGGCTATTCGAGACATTCGCTAACGTTAGGGAGGCAGATTCACTTCGGGGCTCATATCCGGGTTCGATGTCGCAGTTGTATTGCTGCGGGTGTCTTGCAAATGAGAGTAACTTGTGCTGAGAGCATCTTGCACTGAAGAGCATCCTGTTCGGTTTCCCGTTGTAATTAAATCGCAGTTTTATAAATTAAGATGGCCTTTCTGTTAATATCGGGATTTGGAGGGGGGGGTGAGACAGACTAGATATTTTTAGCACAACCCGCAACACAGCAACCTTGGTGTGGTAAGTGGGTGTTATATCGGCAAAGAGGGCTTACTTTCACCCTCACCCGGGGGATATAACAACACTCACTAGCGCACTTCAGGTATAACACAGCTGCGGATTGTAACAAAAAAAAACAAACTTGAAAACATATCAGCATGGATCTCTCATGAAGCCCTTGAACGGGTTAGGTCAACTGTGGATTATGGTATAGCAATGTCTTGTAGCAGTGTATTGTATAAAGAGTATAGATTTGGTCTTGTGCTTCAGGCGCAGTACCGCGAGGTGGCCCCGCTAACCGAGCCTGTATCCGTATAGCTGTGCGAACGACTTCACACACGCCTTGAGCTTCATGTTGAGCAGCCCGTAAGGGAAGTCTCTGTGGGCGAGGAGCATGAGCAGGAGGTCGCTATCGGGGATCCTGGTCACGCTGGCGTGCAGGTCCTCGACGTCGTAGGTGTACGCCCTGTGGCCGCCGTCGAGGTCGTAGCCCTTCTCGCAGGACTTCTTCTCGTCCGAGGAGAACTTGTCCTTGACCAGCAGTGCCATGATACGCAAGTTGTTGAGGGAGTCGTGCTCCGCTGGCTCATGCTCGAGGTCGTGCTCTTTGCTGAAGGATATGATGGATCCCGTTTCTGCGGAGAGCAGAGCTACGCTGTGCAGGGCGGGCACCGGCACGGTGCCCTCCAGCACGTCGCACCCGCCGAGCATACCGTCCAGCAGCGCCTGTACGTTTCGAGAGTGTATCATTTCTGTGCTACTTCTAAGAGGGGAATGAACTTGCTAGTTTCGAAAGGGCCAAGACAAGAAATACCCAAACCTCAGGTCGTGAGCCACGCTCCCACGAGAGAGGGGGGGGGTACACAGTTATATTATGGTATTACCACAAACGTTATATTGATGTGTTGTTGTATTGTGTTGTATTGTGTTGTATTGTTGTATTGTATTGTATTGTATGTCAATACAAGAACACTATATGTTGACACGCAAGACAATGCGGTACCTGGCGACCCAGAAGTGCGCGCGGGACACCCAAAAACGCGGTCTGGGTCGTGTCATCACACGAAGAAACACCCGTAGAGAGAGGGGGACGGGAGAGAGACGGGAAAAATAACCGAACCTTGCTGCGGGTGTTTGTGTGGTACCAACAGAGAAATTGGTAAACATCAGAGGGGGAGAGAGAGAGCGCAGTAAACGGACGAGAAAACACAAACAAACAAAACGGGAAAATGAAAAATTTTTTTTCACTTCTGGGTGAAGCTATATAAAGCTAGTGCCCTTGGGTAGCAAGACACATACTGGTGGGGAATCGGGAGGAGAAAGGAAACAACGACGAATTACAATAAAAAAACAAATAAAATAAAATAATGAAGGTCACATCATTGGTATATGCCGCTATGGCTACTTCTGTTTTGGGTCAGAACTCTACATCTGACGATGTTCCATCTGGGTGTTCTCTTGGTAGCAGTGCTACTGCTACTGCACAGTCTGATCTGGACAAGTACAGCGGGTGTGAGACCATTGTTGGTAACTTGACCATCACTGGTGCTCTTGGCTCTGCTGCGCTAGCCGGTGTCAAGAAGATCGATGGTTCTTTGAGAATCTACAATGCCACCTCCTTGGGCTCTTTTGCTGCTGACTCCGTCAAGGAGATCACCGGTGCTTTGAACATGCAGGACTTGACCATCTTGACCACTGCGTCCTTCGGTGCGCTGGAAGAAGTCGACACCATCAACTTGATCACTCTGCCAGCCATCTCCACTTTCAACACTAACTTGCAATCCGCCAACAACATCGTCGTCTCCGACACCTCTTTGGAGTCCGTCGAAGGTTTCGGCTCTTTGAAAGAGGTCAACGTCCTAAACATCAACAACAACAGATACTTGAACTCTTTCAAGTCCTCTTTGGAATCCGTGTCAGGTGCTTTGCAATTCGCCTCCAACGCCGATGAAACCGCCGTGTCCTTTGACAACTTGATCTGGGCCAACAACATCACCTTGAGAGACGTCCAAAACGCCTCTTTCGCCAAGCTGGAGTCCGTTAACGCCTCCCTGGGTTTCATCAACAACACCATCTCCACTTTGAACTTGACCCACTTGTCCAAGGTCGGTCAATCCCTATCCGTTGTCTCCAACGATGACTTGACCCAGTTGTCCTTCTTGAACTTGACCTCCGTCGGCGGTGGTCTGGTCGTCGCCAACAACACTAACTTGAAGACCATCGACGGTTTGAAGAACGTCCAAACTGTCGGCGGTGCCATCGACATCACCGGTAACTTCACCACTTTGGACTTGTCCTCCTTGAAGTCCGTCAGAGGTGGTGCCACTTTCAACACCGTCTCCGGTAACTTCTCCTGCTCTCCTTTGAAGTCCCTACAAAGCAAGGGTGCCATCCAAGGTGACTCCTTCGTCTGCAAGAACGGTGCTACTTCCACTTCCATCAGCATGTCTTCCAGATCCCGCTCTTCTTCCGCCTCTTCCTCCGCTTCCGCTACTGTTACCGCCAGATCCAACGACACTGCTTCCACTTCCTCCACCAAGACCAAGAAGTCTAAGGGCGCCGCCGCCCAAGAAGTCTTCCCAGCCGGCTCCTTCTTCGGTGCCGTCGCTGCTGTCGCCGTCGCTTTGCTATGATGAGGTAGACGAAATAATAGCTCAATAATTTATTTATTACAGTTATTCCTTCCCCTCTTCTACTGAGAAAAAAATTATAAGAGATCGAAATTTACTTTCACACCACAGATATATTTTTTGTGTGAAATGTACTTCCTTCATTACATCTCAACTAATCGCATTTAATAACTAATAACTCCACTGAAATTGAGACGAACAAAAATATTTATACAATAGGAATGTTGTTTCGGGCGTGCTCACTCCTTGTTATTTCCACTCACCAGTTGATCTTTTAAACCATATATAGAGACAAAGTGAAACTATTGATAACAAAATAACAAACGGCAGACCAGGATGTTTTGTTCTTCTCTTTAAACTCCAGGAAGAATTGTTAGCTTTCTTCACTTTCGGAAAAGACACACTCTTTCCGAAGTTACCGTTTTTTTTTCTGCAGCAGCACTGACAGTTAGACACTAGACGTAACGCTCTTTTAATGACATTTTTTACACTTTCAAAAATCCCCATAAATTCCTTAATTATAAGAAAAGAGAAAAGGAGATAAAGTTTGGCATAGTTTACAGACGCTTTCTTGTCCACAGGACAATAACTTACCCATACAATTAAAGGGAGCTAGTTGGAGCTACTTGCTTCATTTTCGTTATCCTTATAAAAATTTTTATTTTTTGTTCTTTTTAAAGCTCTGATGGAACCCATAAAAAGAAATCGTTTTACAAAGTTTGTTTTTATTTTATTCCAATTTATCTAGTTTTGTAAAAATATAGACCCAATCGATACCCCACTATTAATAATAATTATAAAAATTACTGTTTCCAAATCAATCTATATATCAGCCAGGTTAGTCTGTTCCACAACCAGCTTTCGTGATACTACCGTTAACTATACAGGTTTACCCTGCTCTTACACTTCAACCACATTTTTCTTTTTGTTCCTGATATTGCACAAGAATTCAAATATGCTCTCTTGTCTTGATATCAAAGCGGTGAATATGTTACATGAAATATAATTATGTAAAAGAAAAAACTACGTAGGTCTATCTAGTATCTTCTTATTTTTGTTGTTGTTGTTGTCTCTTCAATCTCATTCTCTCAGCGAAGGACATCTTACCTGGAGCAGCTGGGGTAGAAGCAGCTGGGGTGGAAGCAGCTGGAGCTGGAGCTGGAGCTGGAGCAGCGGACTTACCAGCAAGCTTTCTTTCAATGGCTTCTTCCATTTCTCTTTGCTTTCTGGCGATCTCGTCCAAGTTGGCGTTTGGAACAACTGGTGCTCTTGGTTGGGTGAAAGTTCTGGCAGCAGACTTCCTTTCCAAAGCCTCTTCCATCTCTCTTTGCTTTCTAGCAATTTCGTCAAGCTTGGCTCTTCTTTCAGCTTCCTCAGCAGCCTTCTTCTCGGCTTCGCTTCTAGCAAGCAACTCTTCGTAACGCTGTTTACGGACTTCCTCGATTCTAGCCTTCTTGGCAGCCTCTAACTTAGCGGCATTCTCAGCACGAATAGCAGCAAATTTTTCGTTGTGTGCAGCCAACATGCGGTCTCTCAAGGTCTTGTAGTCGTCAAACACAGATGATACTCTGTTGTAGTCTTCCATCTTAGCCTCATACTCAGCCTTAGCAGCATCAACAATCTTCTTCTTCATGTTACCGAAGTTGACCTCGTCAGTAGCTTGCAATTCATCGGCTTGCTTCTTTAACAAAGGCAATTCAACCTTTCTGTATGCTCTCTCCAAGTGATCCATTCTCTTGACAGCAAAGTTCATACGTTCTTCCAATTCATCCTTGTTCTTAGACAATCTGTTAACGAAGTACTTCGTGATATCTGGGATATCCATATCCTTGACTTCATCGTATTCAACCTTGGTACCGTTACCCTTGGCATTCAATTCATCAACCAACTTACGGATTTCACGTTGCTTAACTTCTTCAAACTCACGCTTTTTCTTTTCGATCAGACGACGGTGAGCTTCTTCCTCCAACTTGGCTTCAATGGAGGCTCTTTCTTCCATGATACGCTTTTGTCTTTGCTCAGCATCCTTCTCAGCGTTCATAGCAGCAGATTCCATGTGTTGTCTTCTTCTCTCTTGGTGCATCTTAGCTCTTTCCTCAGAGTTCTTCTTCATATCTTCGATAGTGTCCTTGGTGTGCTTGATCAAAGCTTCACGGGCAATTCTAACCTTATCTAGATAAGAAACAGTGTTGTAATCGGTGTCCTCAAGCAACTTCTCGTAAAGCTCAGAAAGTCTCTTACGGATGTAGTAGTTACGCTTGATGACAGGCTCTGGTTCGGCAACGGCTTCTTGACCTTCTTCGGTCTCACCTTCTGCACCTTCTGCACCCTCAGCTTCCTTCTCTTCCTCTTCCTCTTCCTCTTCTTCTTCTTCCTCTTCTTCAACTTCTTCTTCCTTAATAGCAGCGAAGTTAACTAATGGATCCTTCACGAAAGTGACCTTGTTTTGTTCATGGTCCAATTGGAAAGAGACGTAGTCATCAACAGCAGCTTGCAACAATTGCTTTTCAATATCCCATTCACTTAGTTTAAAAGAAGAAGAAAATGTGACAGAGGAGTATAGGTCATTCAATGAAATGTCTTCATATTTTTGAGAGGCAAAGACAAACATTCTTCTAATGATGACATCTCTCAAAGATACAGAGTAGTTAGCGAAATAGGATTCACCTTCTAGTTTTGGCAGAATGGCTTCAAACTTACCCTTGAAGCTTTCACCATCGAATTCAACCTCCATGATTTCATATAAGGTCTTTGTCTCGGCATCAACTCTGGAGAAGATAGTATCATCTTCAACAATAGATTGAATGACTTCCTTTCTGGTTGGCTTAGTCTCAACATCTAGTAGACGGTAGGAACGAGATTGGTAGTTGTAACGAACATTTGGCAAATCATCCAATTGGATGGACAAAGCAGATAAGAAGATAGTAGAGGCAATCTTCTTAAACTCCTCTTCAGTGGCATTTGGGTTAGTGGAGTACAATTCAAAGTACTTCTTCCAAGCCAAAGTATGCAAAATTTGATCACCAGAAACCAAGAAAATTTGAACCAAGTTTTCAAAGTAGTTAGCCAAGGTGGAGCTCTTTGGCTTACGTGTGGTCATCTTCATCAAGTGATAGACATCTTCGGCGGCCTTGTAAGCCTCATGCCACAGACCTAACTTAACAGAAGCATCAACCAATTGGAATCTTTGATCCAAGTAACGTTGTAGAGTGTCAGCGTCACTCAAATCAACTTGGTTGCTGCCAAATTTGCTTTGATGATAATTAGCAGTATCCAAATGTTGACGCAGCATCTCAGCCAATCTCTTGAATTCATTCTTACGTTGGTGCTTTAGACAGAATTGCATGGTTCTGGAAACAACACCAGAATATGTGATTTCTAGTTGAGAGTTGTTTCTCAGTAGATCCAGAGCAGTACGGTATGATTCCCAACTGAATCTCATCCAAGAGTTCAAAGCTTCATCGTTGAAACCAGCGACGGAGTGGTCGGCTTCGTAGACTGAGGACAACAAGTTTTCTGGGGTAACACCACCTTCAAGATCATCAGAAACTTCTTCTTTTTGCTTTTCTTCAGCCTTGGCTTGTTCAGAGGCCAACTTAGTCTCAACATAGTCAATGAACTTTCTTAGAACAGCACCAACGGAAACCAAACCTTCAGCAGAACCGTGGACCAGCTTCTTGTATTGGTATAGTGCATCCTTGATCAACTTACCTTTCTTCAGCTCAACACCTAGTTCCAAAAACTTGAACACAATTGGCTCAACTTGGGAAGGAGTAGCATATCTAATTCTTCTGGCAGTAATGAACTCATACAAAGACTGTAGAGCAGCTGGCTTCTCATTGACCGAGATCAACTCGTCGGCTCTCTTCAGAGCGTTCTCAGGACGTAGTGGTGGTGGAGCCATCTTATTAGTTTAGCTTTCTGCGATGCTCTTTGTCTCAGTTCCGTTATTAACAAAAACTATCCATAAGCAAGCCTGATATAACCTCCTTTTATCCCGCTAATGCCTCCATTGAACACTCTTGCAATACAAACTATGGTGATGTCTTCCCACTGCGTGAGCAAGCGATGGCCTTCCGCTTCAGAAAATTTTTCAGAAGAGGCCAATTAGGTTTACCCGGACGCTTACAGTTCATTCCTTAAGGTCCATCGTTATATACACGTTCACGCTTACTGTCATGTGACATATTGCTCTATAAGTTGTTTCTTGCTGTGTATAACAGCTCCTGATACATTTAAATTGTTTAATAATATTTTTTATCAGCTAATGTACATTAGAGTGTATATCAATAACTCTATGACTCTATAGAACAGGCTATCTATCTATTGTTAAGTATATATATTTTTGGCGATGTTGCTGCTTTATATCGATTGGGTCATTAGTTCTACTAATTCGTTAACAGGATCGTCATCGTGTCTAGCGGTTTCGATATTAGTTAACACTTTCTTGACACCGACGTTGATCTTTGTGCCTGCATTTTGCATCTGGGAAATGACTTGCATTCTCCCTGAGTCGTCCAGGAATTGCGCCTCTTTCATTACGTTGTTGAACTCGTCTAATGTGGACAAGTTAGGAACTGCAATTTCATTATCAAAACAACTCAATATATCCATTTGTTGAAGAACAGAATAAGCAGAAGTGGTAGTTAGTATTAGTAGACGACGATCTTGAGGAGGTTTTCTCTTCAATGCAACTTTTAATACTTGGAGAATGTTATTAGAGAACCTTGGTCCGATAGGAACCCAGTCAACCAATGACTCAATGGAGTCGATGACCAAGATATTCATTGGTGATTTGTACGCATCTCTGAATGTATTGTCGATATATGAAATCTTAGCTGCCTCAGACATACCTGCTAGTTCATTTGGCGATATCATTCTGATAAATGGAAACTCAGACTTCAAAGCAATGGCTGCGGAAAGAGCTGTCTTACCCGAACCTGGCGGTCCATGAATTAGTAACGAAACCAGTCTTGATTTCTCACTCTCACGAACTTGACGCACATAACGCGCTCCATGCTTCAAAAGAGCATTCACTCTCTCCGAATAGACAAACATTCCTCCCTCAACACACGACTTTAGATCCTCTTCACTGATACCAAAAGCTGGAGTAACTTCACTCAAGGCATTCAAGAAGTCCGCTCTGGTCACTTTCAATTGTGCAATATTTTTTGGATCAATCTTGGTAGCGCCTTGCCCTATATTGACAGATTTATTTATAGCAAAAGAACTTGCACTTTTCACTAAACCTTCAATCTCAGCACCAGAGAAATTCTTGGTTAACGCTGCCAACTCTGCAAGGTTTACATCGGGACTCATCATATTATTTTCCCTCATCTTTTTGGTTTGAATTTCAAAAATTTGTACTCTACCTGCTTCATCCGGTAAATGTATTTCAACCTGAACTTCGAAACGACCAGGACGTAGCAATGCACCATCAATCAAATCTTTTCTGTTTGTCATACCGATAACCAAAATGTTATTCAGTTGATCAACACCATCCATTTTGGCAAGTAATTGATTGACAACATTATCACCAACACCTGTACCATCTCCTCGAGACCCTCTTTGTTTGAAGACAGAATCCAATTCATCGAATATAATAATATGTAAAGAGGATTCTTCACCCTTTGATTTATATTCAGCCTCTGCATCTTTAAACAAATTACGGATATTCTCTTCAGATGAACCAACATATTTACTTAGAATTTCTGGACCGTTAACAATTTTTGGTTCTTTGGCATTTAGCATCATACCGATCTTTCTTGCAATCAATGTCTTACCAGTACCTGGTGGACCATATAATAACAGACCTTTAACGTGGGAAATACCTAATTTCTCAATCACAGCTGGTGGGAATATTCTACTTGCAAAAGCCCTTCTGAAGATCTTCGTGAATTCTTTATCAAGACCACCAACACCAAGGTCTTCAAACTTGAAATCTGGTCTAATAACAGCATTTGATCTAGGTCTCAAAGAATTTGGAGATTTCAGGTTTACTAATCCATCTCTACCTTTAAAGAAATTAATTTGTGTTTGCTTTGTCAGTATACCCTTCACTTCAATTCCTGATGATACTGGAGCCGATGAATCTATATCACCCAAATCAATCGCTTGAAGATTTCTAATCTTTAGGTCAAAATAATGGCCTTTAAATTCCATGATCATATACTGTGTTGGACTGAAAATTTGAGATTCAAAGTTTGCAACAAATTGGGCAGCCAATTCATCTTGGTCAAAAGGTGTGGCAACTGCCTTGTTTCTCGATCTGAACGTAATCTCCATATCTATAGTTCCCAAGTATGAGGCTTTACCAGCATACTTAAATAAATCAAAGGATTTGACCTGCACATCCTGATTTAATGACCAGCCACCCCAAGTACGCTGGTTACCATTAAAACCAATAGTACCAGCTGGGACATCACTTGAATGCCTTGTTGTGAATACAAACAAGTTGTCCACAATAATATATATGTTATCTGGTAAATCAGCAGGGTTGACAGCAGCAACATTGGCTAGTGCATATGTGTTGTTTGGACAATTAGTAACACATAAAGTGACAGGTCTGATATTAACATTGCTCATGTCTGGTGGGCTATGGCTAATAGAAGCCTTACCAAACCCAGGAAGTTTAAACATATTATCTTATTAGTTTGATGATGTTTAGGTCTGTATCAAGAAATGGGAATCAACTAAATTTCTTTTACACTTAATGCCCAACTACATCAAAGTTTACAAGACTATTACTGAATTCCTGCTGAAATATCCTTATATTTCTCGATTTTGGACAATTGAATCAGCCGACCTACATTGTAATACAAAACGACAAGTATAACCATAATTTAGTACTGCTGAAATGGTTGAATATGCACTATAAATAACTAAGTTTCAGAGAATAATAGGTTTAGTAAATAGATGTACTACTAGAATATATTTTACCGAGCGCTGTCTAAAATTTTATACCTATGAGCAGATTTCTTTTATATACTTTTGATATATGAGATACGGGAAAATTCAACAATATAATCTGACGATTTTAAGGATCTGATCCACTTCTTTAGAACATCATTAGGATGTTGTCCCATTAATAAAATTTTGATGATAAACAAACATGAACTTAAATTATAATATTAAAAATAAAATCTATGAAATTTATAAAAACTAATAGTTTTCCGAATGCAATATGTATTTATACCAGAGCCAGATTATGAGCGCAGGCTAAATAAATTATTTCTTGGCAAGTTTACCAGATTTCTTTGGAACTCTGGCCAACCAGTACAAGAAAATACCAGCGATATAGTTGAAAGCAATGTAACAAATGAAAATACCCCAATTTCTCCATCTACGAGAGTACTTGGAACTAACAGAACTCAAGAAGTCATTGGTATGAGAGTATGGACATAGTTCACATGTGTCTGTAGCTGATGGGTCAACAATGTAGCCAGTCTTCACGGTTTGTAGGTATGGTCCCAAGTACTCGCCACAAGTCAAGTTTGCAGCAGGAGAAAACCGCAGTAACTCGTAGTTAGAACACTTAATGGCGACATTAGCAACACCAGTAGAAAGCATACCGTCAATCAAATAGGTCAATGGCGATACTCTGTACATGAAAATCCAGAATCTTGGCATACCATTTGGAGTAACTAGAACACCACAGAAAGATAGCGATAGAGTGAACATTAAGGATGCCATGTTTGCTGCTGCTTCTGCCACCTGGTTAAAGGAAATACAGAATAGAGCAAGAGATCCAATGTACACATAGAATGCGCACGAAAACAACCAGAACAAAGCACCACGTTCGTGTAGTTGATGTGCTACAGAAGCATTGGAGTAGAACCCAATAGCATAATAGTAAATCACAAAAGCGACAGTACCAGCTAGGATATTCCATGGGATTTCAACAAGGATTTGAGAAACAATGAAAGCCTTCCATGAAAATGTTCTGGAAGGTCTTTCTCTTGCTTCGTATAAGTCTCTTTGTTGAACAAATGATGGCAAATACTGCTGTAGCAATGGGTTGAAGATCACTGTAAACATAAAAACAGCTAACATTTGGTTTTGCAAACCTTGCAATGACCTATCAGCTTTGAAGAATGTGAAACCAATAAAGATATTGTTGAAAATAGTCAAGAAGAACTTTGACCATAGGTAATCTGGAGATCTCCAGTATTGTTGGAACAGACGAAGGGAAACCAACTTACATTGGTAAAGAACACCAGTAGCAAATTCTTTATGGACTGTCTCAGAGTTATTAGTATTTTTCTTTGGAAGCTCGTTGGACATCCACTCCAATTCTTCCTGAACCTTTTGATACTCATCGGAATTTCTCCATACTTCGTGGTAATCCTGATTAGCATGAGACCCTGGAGCAGCACCAACGACTTCTAACATCCATTCAGCTGGGTTAGCATCTGGTGGACACTTGTGAGAGCCATGGCTTTCAAAATAATCGATCATAGTCTTACAGCCATCACCTAGGTCACCAAAGTAAACGGTCTTACCACCACGTTGCAAAAACAGCAATCTATCAAACTCTTGCATCAAAATAGCAGAAGGTTGGTGAATTGTACACAAAATAGCTTGGCCATGATTAGCTAGTTTCTTCATTAGTTGACAAATGGACCATGCTGTTTGTGAATCCAGACCTGAAGTAGGTTCATCCAAAAAGACCAAAAGTTTTGGTTTAGCAGCCAATTCAACACCAATAGTCAGTCTCTTTCTTTGTTCAACATTTAAACCTTCACCAGGAACACCAACAACAGCATCTGCATATTGTTCCATTTCTAGAATCTTAATGACATCTTCAACGTATTGGTTCTTTTCTTCAATAGACACATCAGCAGGTTGACGTAGGTAAGCGGAGAATCTTAGCGATTCCCTGACTGTCGATGTTTTCAAGTGCAAATCTTGTTGTTGACAGTAACCAATAGATCTAGCAAAAGAGTCATCTCTTTGCTTACCATCAACTGAAACCTCACCTGTAATAACACCCATCGTTACTCTCTCCGCCAAACAATCCAATAATGTAGTCTTACCAGCACCCGATGCACCCATTAGCGCAGTCAAAGTACCTGGTTTAACCCAACCATCCACATTATTCAAGATACGTCTAGTTTCCTTTTTAATTTGAACATCGTAACACAAGTTTCTCCAGTGGAAGATGGCTTCAGATTGAGATAAACCAATGTTAGCACCACTTTCTTCCGATTCATCAGATGAATCAGCAAGAATCTTTTTGTCGGAGATATCACTAACATCACCAATTTCAACATCATTGTCAGAGGTAACATTCTTCAGTTTACGTTCTTTTTTCATTCTTCTAACAATATTTTGTGGGAAGACCAAGATTTCACCCTTTTGTTTGGCACCTTCATTGTACTCACAAAGGATTAAGTACAAAACAAGGAAGAAAATCACATAGGCCAGACCAATACCAAAACCACGCCACTTATGTTTGTGCAAGTAAGAGTAACTCTCTCTCAAGAAGTCGTCACCCAAAACATAGTCATTACCTCTAATGGCACCAACACTAGAACAAATCCTTGAGTCAGCTGGAACGTTATTATAAACTGAACCAGATGGGATATATTGTGAACATGGGAATTTACGGTCATGGAACTCATTGATCATCAACGATTCAAATAAGTATGCAAGTGGGTTGATGTACCAGATCCATTTAGACCATCCCAAAATCTTAGTCCTTGGGATTGCAAAACCGGAATACATTGACAAACCAAGCAATAACATGGAAGCAGGAACCATCGCAGCAGATAATGTCTTTGAGACAGAACCAACACATCTAAATAAATGAGACATGGCAAATACTGCAACAATGTTGATCAGGAAATAGAAGAAGAAGACACCACCATTTCTTCTGAAATTCACCAAGAAGTAGTAAATAATATTGAAACAAACGGCAGTAATAAGTTTAGCTGGAACTTCAGAAAGGATAGAGGCAAATGCATCAGCACTTGGGTGGTATAGCGAGTATGTTCTATGTTTTTCAGTGATTGGTCTAGCTTCGAATAAAGAGAAAATTTCCAATAGGGATGAGAAGGCATTAAATAAGACAGCGAAGAACATGGCAGCACCTCTGAAATAAAATGTGGAGGTAGTATTATGTTTCATTACCTTGTAGAACATTGAACCCAATATAAACGCCATCGACGAGTTACCTATGACCATAAATAACGTAACACCTGAACTCTGTTTGATTCTCCAGAAATTACGAATTAATAAGTATTTTATTTGCATACCATAGCTTACGGTATATGGGGAAGATGGTCTAGCTCTCTTAGACTGTCTAGCGACATGAGCATCCTTTATTTCTGCAAGATTAGCATCGTAATTATCAGATAACTTACTGTCAATTTCTTTAATTAGGTCAGCATGATTTTCGGAGGCTCTCCAATATTCCCACATTTCCTTAGGAGTTTGAGGAACAAAGATACCTCTATTTATGTAATCCTGGTTTATTATTCTTTCAGATGGAGAAGTGACAGCTGTTAGGAAGTCAGCTGTAGTCTGTCTTTCTGGACTTACGTAACCCATCTTTTGAAAATATTCCTTAGCCTTACCAGCAGGTCCAAAGTAAATTTGATAACCATCGTAAAGCACACAGACTTTATCGAATAGATCGTATGCATCTTGAGAACATTGGTAGATAGCCACAGTAGCAGCAGCATTGGAAATACTGGCTTGAACTTTTAAAGCACGGATAAACTCCAGTGCGGTGGCAGAATCTAAACCTCTCGTTGCGTTATCCCAACATTGGAATTTAGAACCACAAATAGAGACTTCAGCAATAGAGACACGCTTACGTTCACCACCAGACACACCTCTAACTAAGTCGTTACCGACTTTGGTGTTTCTTGTATGTGAAAGACCAAAAGTGGCCATGGCCACTTCCGTTAAATGTCTAGCGTAAGTCTCTCTATCGATTCCTTTCAGACGGTTTTGTGGAGTCTTTAATCTTGCAACTGTCAGTAAAGTTTGGTAAACAGTCAAGTGTGGTAAATGGATATCGGCTTCAGCGTTGTAGACAACTTCACCACGGAAGTGTTTTCTGATGTCGTTTGGAGTCATGCCGCTATAGGAGATAGTAGATTCCTTGGCGATGTTGAAACCGTGGGTATTAGACGAGATAGATTTTAGCAAAGTGGTACACCCTGAACCAGGTCTACCTAGCACAACTAGCAGCTCACCTGGGTTGACGGCACCTTCCATAGACTTCAAAATCTTGAAATTCTTGTCCTTTGAAGAGGCTGTGGATGGCACCACCGTGTTATAAACAGTTTTCAGACCTTTATATGGTCCGTTCAAGAAGTTGGCCTGGTATTCGATATCAGCAGATTCACCAGTTGCGACCAAATCCTTCCAGTAACAGCCAAGGGAGTATGGTTTGTAGTAATCCGGGTCTGAGTTGCTAATGTTGCTCATGTTCTGAACCCATTCTGCAGAGGAGAACTCATCGGAAGTAGGGTCCAATCTTGGGTTGTAGTCATCGGCCTCAGTGTTGGTAAAGATAGGGTTGATACCTTCCTCAGGCAGAGTGTATTCTTTCTTTTGATGCAGACTGCTCTGTTGAGTCAATGTGCGGGCAAGCTGTCTGACTTGGTCCTGCACATGATGGTCGAAACCATGATATGTGGACAAGTTGTCATCATCTTGCGCAGTTGTAGTAGTAGACGCCACATCGGCATCCTTCTTGTCACTTGCAAGAGACATTGTTACTTTTCTTTACTTTGTATATATCAAGAGTTGTAAATTCTTTTTTCTGTAAGGATCAATTGGCATATAGTTTTTATATACTTTTTCCAAGTCCAAATCCAAGTCCAAATCCAAATCCCGTGGAGGACTAACTGAATCACTATAGAAGCATTGTTTGTTTGTGTGTGTGCCAGTTGTGTTTGTGAAATGTCTAATCTGTCGGATGGGCATCCCGTGGAAGAAAGATCATCGAATTAAAATAAAAAGTTGTAATCGAATTCTTGATCTTTCTTCATCAAAAGCAATTACTGTAGATTTTCAGATCTTGTATTTAAGCCATTGCCTCTACAGCATGCTCTGTGGGTGAGATCATCGTTGCTCCTCGCTCCTTTCCGTGGAATCTTCCTCAACTCATAGCTGCTAGAAGAAAGAGAAAATCACTTTCTTTCTTTTTTTCTTTGGGGATGATACGATCTGAGAGGACAGCACGTACAACTTATCGAGCAAAAAAGGGAAATATTCCGTGGACTTGCAGCTGCGGCCATTTTAGTCAGGAAAAACTTACCCACGGCCGGTCTGTGCTAATGTAATACACTCTGATCTATGTCCTGGGTTTGCCAACATGTAAACGAAGGCTAATCGTGTTCCGGTAGTCCCGCTGCTCTTCTGTGTGGCGGTGAGACGGTGGAGGGACAGGTCCCTGCCTTTGATTCTTCCAAACAGAGTTGGGCTACTTTAGGGGTCCCCCCCACGGTGTTTCTCTTGCATCTTTGCAGTCCTATTCCGCGAAGGAAAGCCCGCGATTTCTACTCATCCTTTCCCACCGAGTCCTGGAGGTGGTATGGCGGGGGAGGGGGCGTTACGGGGAAGCCACTCACGGGCTTCTTGTGTTGCAACGTTTAGCGACCTCTTAAGAGAGAGAGACTCTTGTGCAGCTGTTTTACAGTAGCTCTTCATAATGGTTTTGAAAAGTTCCGTGGAACCAAGGATTTCCATGCGCTACTTTGAAAAACGGGAGGAACAGATATGATTTACGAGTTCTCCAAAAATAACATCACTTCTCCGCGTAGAAAATACCGCATGAAAACGTCCCTCGATTTATCAAGCCAATAGTGAGCACTTCTAGCGGGCTGATCTGAGGATATCAAATTTTTGATGTTGATAGTTTCCCACTTCCACAGTACCACAGAACCACAGAACCACTTCCACGGAAAGGATTAATCCGGTGAGGGATGCCGTACGTGGGGATAGAAACCACTGGAAACCCCAAGGAGGGCTGATTTTCTAGTCACGTGAATTAATATAACAAGAAACAATTTCTTACATCTCTCATTCCGTGGATTGTAAACCTGGTTTAAAATAGACTCACATGGTAACTGGCACCGGGATGTGTCATTTCAATTGACATATTCTCTGTGATTCAGTTCATTCTTGAGGCATACACCGTGGGGGGTCGGTCAATTAATTGGGCTTTTACACAATAAGATAACGGGGCTTGGAAATAAATGTAGTTCCACGGTGTTTCTGCATTGTACGTGAGAAACCTTACGGACTTGGAGCATATCTACATAAGATTTTAACAATTAAATAAAGAGGACGGTGGGGGTTGAACTAGCGATATTAATAACTGTGTATTTACAACTTTGCGTAGAGAATGCGCTACTATAGAATACTTCTAATGGTATTTAACGATAAGATCATAAAACTTGTATCGGAAGGGGGGGCCTAGCCCAGCTTCAGGTTCAAAGAACTGTTGGAAACAGCGATATCGTTGTCTTCTAAGTTGAGACCAAAGCTGTTGTTGTCAATATCGGGGGAGTCAAACAAAGGATTCTCTGATATTTGCAGGTCCAATTCTCTGTCGTTATCCATTGGCGTTCCGTTATTCTCAGGGACGTCTTCTACTTTAACCTGATCACTATCATTATTAACATTGATCTCATCGATTGGATCCTCCTCGGGTAATATAAACGCATCTGCAAGTGGCCTCTTCTTGTACGTTGTAGATATCTTACCAGTTGGTGGTAATCTTAACCTTGATCCCATCTTGGTCTTGACCGGCAATTCGTCATCTTCCATGACCAACAGGTCATCATTGTCCTCCAATGGTTTAGTTTTTGGCTCCTCTTCTGTGACATCATCGTTGTCCTTTTCTGCCTCAGCTGTTACAACTTTGTTGATCTTCGGAATGGCAGACTTCGTCTTCTCATAGGACTGTGTCAGTAGTGACAGCACGATAGGAGAAAATCTATCTGATTGAAGGTCTTTCTTGCTGACTTTTTCATACACAATATCTTTGATTTCTTCAGCTTGAAGTTTCATAACTTGTTCCTTCGTCTCGCTATCTGTAGCTTGGAATTGAAAGCTCAATAGCGAAATAGGAACCGAGTTGCTTAAGATACCAAACTCCTGTTCAAGACCCAGCTCTCTGAAACCAAAGAAATCTTCACCATTGAGATTGGATGCAAAATCACCAGTTACAAAACTTTGGCTCTCATCTTCGAAATTTCTTTCAGATAAATCCTGTAAGGTAGGGCGCAATAGATCTTTCAAGAAGTTTTCCAACTTAGCCTTGACATCCTTGAGCTTTTTAGTCTTTTTCTCGAATTCAGACTCCATATAACTGTATAAATCATCTGGTTTATTGATACCATTTTCAAGAAGAACTGCCTCAAGCATCTCTTCCGGTTTCATACGATTGACTGAGTTGGTTTCTTTGTGAATCTTTAACGATCTCGTTAGATTGGAAAGATAGTTTCCAGCTATCTCTGTCAGAATATCTATAGCAGTAGGTTGAGTAGTTTCGAACCCGTTGGACATCGCAATCTTAGAGACATTTTTGTGCATGACTTTCCACATTACGTTCTTGTCATGTTTGTAATCATGGTTATGTAATTGCGAGATAGGGTCAATATCAATATCATCATTTACTTTCTCGTAACGGTATTGATGTGCATTTAAGATTTGTCCGGGATTAGCTTTGTTGAATTGAGTCGAGTACGGATTTTGCAGCATACGAATTAAAGATATCTTGTGACAAATATGCCTGATTTCTTGTATTAAGGAAATATTGCTGTTAACTTTGGGAGTTAAGCCTTTGCCGACATTATCTAATAGAGCACTTTTCTTTGTCATACCCAACTCTAAGATACGGTTAACTGCATCCTCTTCATTTTGGTCTAGCATCTGTTGATCTTGGCCTCCATATGCGAATTCAGGTAAATAATTCATTGTATCATATTCTTTTAATAGCGTTGAGCTGTCTAGATCCATACCTTCATAAGTTTTCCCATATGCATCATTCCCTTCTTGGTTTTCACTAGGGTTTGTGGCACCCCCGATGGACGAGTAATCCTCCTGTTTTACTAGTGCAGTTCCAAACCCATTTTTCATGATAGAGTTCTGTTCCATTTTCAATCTGAACATTTCTAGCTCCTTTTGATCCTTGAACTCCTTGTATAACTGGAAAAAAGGCTTCATGCGTTCTGGATCCTTTAGAAGAGCATCTAATTCACTATTGAGCTGGCCCGTCTTGAAATATTCTGAACGTTTCAAACATATGTCTGCCCTTATATTTGCAGTTATACTTTTCCACACGGACAGTTCAACATCGTCTTTATCGTCATCTTTTTCAACAACGAAAGTTTGGGCTTCTTCATCCTCATCATCCTCCTCATCATCCTCTTCTTCATCTGCTGGTACCTCAGCTTCACCTTTATCTTCAGTTTCACCTTTATCTTCAGTTTCACCTTCTATAACTGTAGTTACTTGTGGTTGTTCAGTTTTAGAATCATTACTATAAATTTTATCACCAGCATTTTCTTCCGAGCTTTCATTGATTTTTGAATCTTCCTCTATTTCGGTCTTACTTTCCGATGCCATCTTTTCTGATTGATCCTTAGTCTCTTCTTCAGTGTTATTATGACTTTGTGGCGTTAAATGCTTGTCATCATCCTTGCTAAAATTTGTTTCAGTTTCTATTATTTTATCATTTCCCTTGTCCTGAGACAAAGATTGGTCTGATTCCGGCATTACTTCCCCTTCTTTCTCTTCTCCTTCCCCCTTTTGTACTTCGATGTCCATTTTGTTAATGACTTTAGTAGTCTCCTCATTTGTATCAGTATTGGTGGCATTATTAGTAGCTGAGCTATCTTTTGCTAGTTTATGCGCTCCCATAGTTAACCCTTTTCTACCTGAACCTGCAACCTCTTCTTCTGCATCTTCTTTATCATCGTTGTCCTTATAGTCTTTATCTTTTTCCAATTCTTCCAGCTCTCTCTCTACATCAGCTCTATTTCTTATCGTGATGTTTGGAATTAGAGGAATTAGTTGTAGTGATTTTTTTTGCATCGCGATGGCGTGAGCTCTCAAAAAGTGAGAAGGATCAGAATTGTAAGTAAGGCAGTTTTTCCATATAAGCATTATATCATCAACAAATTCTTGTTTAGAGTTGTATTGTAATGCCTTTAGTTTTTTTAGAACTGTATTTAGATCCATCGACTTCTTGATAACTAAATGATAGTTCGGGGCATCCTTTTTACTAACTTTATTAAGGAATGGAGTAGAATGTTCAGTATAATTTCTAAGTTCCATAACCACACGTTCACAAGCTTCGTAAAGTTCTTCTTGACCAATTCTTTCGTCAGATGTCCATTTTGATCTGTTTTTCCTGACTTCTGTTAGCAAATGCTTCAACTCATAATCTGAAATATTCAGCTTGTTTTTATTTGATTGTATCCTCGAAAGCAAATGCTTCAAAGATAAATTCTCAATACCAAGACCGGTGGGAAGGGTTTTTAGTTTTTTTGGAGAATTTCCCTCCTTATCCTTTTTAGATTCGTCATCATCGTCTTCTTCATCATCATCATCTCCTGTCACATCCCTGTTTCTCTGTCTTTTCGGTACTCGGATTGTGGCGTCGTCGTCGTCGTCATCGATTGAGCCTTTATTATCATCAGAATTATTTCCATTTAGATCAATAGTATCAGAATCGGTGGTTATTTTCTGATCACTTCTTTGAAGTTTTAATTTTTTGAGCATTGTTTCTCTATCATTTTCCAAAGAATGGAAGAATTTGTCAGAGTTCTCTAATATTTTCTCTTCGATGTCATTTGGATTAAGATACGTTGCAAGAGTATTCTTTGAAATTGTAATTTCTAGTGTTAAGCATTGAGTAGTAGAGTCTTTAAATGTACGATCAGACTCTACTACTTCCTCTGTAGCATTATCGTTACTTTCTGCCTCTTTGTTTGGTTCGTCATCCTCATCAAAGTCGTAGTCGTCATCTTCACCATCTTCATTAGCATCGGTACTGGTAAATAAGTTATCTTCCGTATTGGCATTTGTGGGACTCTCTCCTCCATATGACTCTACCTTATCAGTATTGTCAATACCTTCTTCAAGATAATCTGTTAGATTGTTTTCTATTCCAAACTGTGATAACACATATCTGACTTTCAAAGATAGATTCCCAACAAAGTATGCACCGTCAATTTGTTCTTTCAGAGCATCTAGATCAAGTTTTGAAAGATCCTCGTCATCGTACGATCTCGTAAATTCATCGTCGTCATTGATTGTATTGGTTTCAAAGTCGTCTTCTTTTTTTATGTGGGTGCTTTTCGGGCTCCCAGCTACCCCATCGGTAGTCTGTAGTTGTTCTTGATTCGCCTTGTCTTCAACGGTTTGATCTATCTTGACTTTTAGTCTTAGGTTACCAGACATAAAATCCGGCCAGATTTCACTGTTCAGCTCATTATGTTTCAGAATGTGATTTAAGACAATTAATTGCTGGTTGGTTAAGTAAGAATCGAATGTATGGTTCTCAAATAGTTTGTTTGTCAACTTCAGCAGGAAGTTTAAGTCATATATGTTCCCTATAGTCATTATGCATTAATTTTTTTGGGGGAGGATTCAGCTAATTTGTGAAAGATTCTGAGTTTAGTTTAGACAATTGATAGTGTTTTGTCAATTAACTCTAAGCACAAGTTTCCCAGTTTGATTGGGTACTGGGTCGTTCTTATTTGAATCGCGCTTGTGCTATCAAAAATAAAAACAGAATGTGATCGAAGAAATCCTTAATAAGTCCAGAGATAGCTTTGAGAATAACTATAGTTCGCTTATCTATATTTCCACAAGATGGAGATCTCAGTTAGGTTTTTTCTTCTCTTGAGTGTGATAATTGCACCGTCTATTTTGTTTCCTTAAATTTTTGTCGACTATGACTGAAAAAGTAAGCCAATTAGGAAATATACCAGTAGAAAAGCGCACAAACTTAAATTAACTGACTTTTTAGCACTGTATATTTGATTTTATCCTATTGAGCAGTCAAATTAACAAAAATCTTGTTCATTGTTCGCCGCAAAAGGCCAAGCTATAGCATATTATGATCATTTTGTCAACTCTTTGCAATCTCTAATCTTTGGCATATCGCTACCGGAAGAAAAATAAGAGTATTCGTCCATAGGCATACATTGCATAACAAGTATATAGTAGTATCTTAACAATGATCATTAAATTGTTATTATGGCTTTTATTATCAGATATAAAAATGATAAGAGTATCAATTTTGTTATTCCTCAGCATTGATGGGCATGCTATTGAGGGTATAAGTCTTTCATTTCTTGAGTATTTTACGTGTTTTGAGAATTGTTGTGTCTGTTTATTGTTTTGGTGGTATGTGGCATGATCTTGTTATATCTAGTCCAGGTTTGACAAGGCATTCAACATTGACGGATGATATATATTTATATAGTGCTCAAGAAGTGTAAATATCTATTAAGTATGCATCTTGTATCACTTCAAGGTGGCCCTGTGTTTCTCATTTTTACTTGAATTGAGCTTGTTTACTTCAGTATCTAATGCTGTAATGTAAAATTGTCTAATTCTCCACATTCTTATAATTGTCTGAGGTTTTAACAAGGTACGGGGGACAAATACCCAAAACAAAATATAAGAATCAAATCTATGTGAGTTATGCGAACCTTGAATCACCACGGTGGTATAACATGTAACACCGACATCGTGATGACTCCCAAAAAGTGATCAGGTAGATAGAGGAATATAAAGACATTTATTCAATCTTCATTGATATTTTTGTACCATATCTATAGGAACGATAATGTCATAATGGTATTGCTATGATATATCCTAATACCCGCCTTCTCAGTTGTCCCAGTTGCTATTCAGTTTATAGGGAATAAACAATAAATTCAAAATCAAGCTCAGCTTAACAAATTGAACAGGAATAAACTCTAGATTTGCTCATACCAGTCTCAAAGTTGACATTCAACACTACTCTCAATCTGCAACAGGCATCGTCTTAAGAAGATCCCCATCGCATATTCTCAATGGATCAACTTTTTCTTTTTTTTTCTTTTTCAAAGAAACCCGTTTCCTATTGATTAACGCTTTTAGCTTGCCTACGTTTGTTTCATAGCAACTTTAGGAAACTTTTCTTTCTTTTTTTTTTCCTTCGAAGGCTCTACGCAGCAGTACAATACTAACAGTAACTGCTGAACTGGGTCTAAAGTGGGGATTATTAAGCTTATCAGCATTATCTGTGACAGTAGGTTGTTATCTGCAGTTATAAATTACTTGGGTTCACTGCATTTTTGGTGCTGATAAAAGTGGGCATAGCACAATCGTGTTTTACTTGTTCAGCAGCAGTGCTAGTTGAAGTTTTTAATGCTTATGTGCAAAGGCGTATTCCACATCTATTAGTAAATCTAAGCGTGGACGTGCCTTAATTTCAAAGATGAGTACTACGCCTCTATTTTGAAGCTCTTGCTAAGTGGATATAATTATTATATGCCCGAACTTGCGAACCGGCATTACATAATGAAACAGATTACCTGTTTTGTTATCAAGCAAAAATGCCGCTTTCAAGTTGGCAGGATCCAATTTGACGTTGTATTTTTTTTTCCAAGTATCACACTAAGATAACAGTTTATTCTTTGTATCAAAGGACAATGTAGATAGTATAGATTGCTAAATAGTTGAATTAAGCATAACCTGGAACTGCTTTTTTTTTTAAATTTTTTTTGCAAGATGCGCATGCTGAGCTACTATCAAGTCTTCGAGCAGCCAAATGATCTTTGATGCTATCGAAACCACATACGGGTGCAACCCTTGGCATGTGGCTATCTTCAGTGTTTGCGACATCTAAAATCTACAAAGCGTCATCTCTGCAAAAAAAATTGATAGTCTTCATGCTGGATGACAAAAAGAAACAGTTCCACAAGGGCAAAAGAGGGGAGGTGATTCAGTCTCTTGCAAATGCTACACCGCTGTCTCAGCTTGCGCTATGTCTCCGGGGATCACCATGTTTCTTGGTTGCTGCTCGCTTGATCCCCCTTCTCCTCGCAACCCGTTAACGGGTTGCTTCTTTATAGCAAAGCTAGTAAAGCATATCGTGCAGCTATCCCACAGATATTTCTTTTTTTTTCTTCTTCTTCTTCTTTCACTTCGGTGCTCCTTTGTTTTCATAGCCAGCATCTACTTGTTCGGTGCTTCTTGTCAATAGTTCTCTGCATTTTCTCTGCAAGCCGCAACAGGAAGGTGGGGGGGATGATGCCCTTCTATTTCCCTGGAGTGCAACAGACAACTGTTAACAACGTATGTTGTGTCCTTCAACATTCTAGGAGCCGTCAAGCTTCCTACAGTTCCCGGGATGTTCGATGTTCGTATCCCTATTTTTTGCTACCCCTCCCTTTCCCTCTTGACTAGGTGATGAGACAAGACAAGGAACGGAGAGGAACCAGTGAAAATGACGCACAGTTCTAGCCCTTCCATTTTTCCCACATCCCCTGTCAAATTAGAAACTTTGGTGCTATTTCCTTCTACGCCTTATTACAGTTTCATGTAGCACAGGGAAGCTCGTCTCTTCGAAATTGAATTTCACCGAACGATTCCTTTTTTATTTTTTGTGTGTGTTTTGCACAATTATTCTATTCTGCCACGTCTTCTCCACAGATTCTGCAGTACAAACGGAACAATTCGAATATTTCTTTTTATTTTTATTTTTTTTGTTTTTC